>Ga0325414_1000283_pt1 | contig 37776 bp, 15 predicted proteins | sample PopdelMetagenome_8_FD_206183 | JGI IMG/M metagenome (GOLD analysis project Ga0325414, IMG submission 206183) | Populus deltoides microbial communities from Bellville, Georgia, United States - Leaf-PdKOR-R3 | ecosystem: Host-associated > Plants > Phyllosphere > Phylloplane/Leaf | place: USA... | reverse complement strand
CAGCCACGGCTGTATTTAACATTCTTTATCTACTAATTCATGAATAAGTTTATTCATGCTAAAGTGCAAGGACTTTGTCGCATTGCCACTTGACAACAATGGCAAGGCATCATGTGCTGAATATATTGGGTTTTTCTAAAATTTATGTCGAGGGTACGCAAATGTCAATGGAGGAATAAACTCAGCATCTACAAAACAAATGTTTTAATCTTATTATGAAAATATAATTTATATTAAATGTTTTGTGTTGGGAAAAACAATTCTCTTTGAAATTTACGAATGACTATTCAGGAACTTGGCAGACTGCACCGCACGATGTGGTCGTTTGATTCGAAGTGGGGACGGAAGAGGCTAGAATAGGATCCACGAAGAGAGCAGCGTGGAGCCAAGGCATGAAGTGTCGCTGTCCCTCTTTCCATTTCCATGGGAGAGAGTGGGCCTGTCTGTCTGTCCGTGGGTAGCTGGGAGCAAATCCTATTCCTTTCAACACAACGAAGATCTACCTACCCTTCTACTGTGACGGCTTAATTCATTTTCGCATCAAAGGGCATTTGCCGCCCCGGCACTGGCTTCGTTACTCTGGAATATGACGTGTTTCTCATCTGTATATTTTCTGTATTCTGGAATTTTTGTGAATTGTGAACGTTGTAAGTTGTAGCAGCCAATCGGGGTCCCTGACGCTTCCTGTCGATGTTAAAAGAAAAAAACGATGAAACCTGCAGGTGTTCCTCGTACCGAAGCTCAAAAGTTTTCAGGGTTAAGGCCCAATAAAATAGCCCAGAACTGTATCGCCACCGCCTCAACGTGATTGTCATCGTTTGCATTGGAGGAGGGAATTGAGGAATATCTCCGGTGTTTCATGAATATCTATTATTTTATATTTTATTTATTTAAGTTTGTATATATTCATTGATAATTGTATATTTAAATTAACATGAATTTTATTTTAATTCTTGTATATTGTTTTTTTTACCTAAAAATATCAAACATTAAATTTAAGATGGAGTACGATGGCTTGTTGATTATAAAGAAATAAGAAATATATGCATTGATTGAAATAAGAAATAAGAAATATCTCTGGTATTTCAAGAATACCAATCAATCTTTATGTTATTTATTTAAATTTATATGTGTTGATTGATAGTAATATATTAAAATTAATTTGAATTCTATTTTGATTTCCTTATATTGTTTTTCTTTGCCTAAAAATAAACACATCAAATTTAAGATGGAGTATGGAGTGATGGATATTCCCTGAGCACCAGAGAAATTTCTATACGAAATATTATACCTGATTTATAAAAAAACAAAAAAGAAAGGAGAAGGAGAAACACGTACACCCAGGGAAAAAAAGAAGTGTTTCACGCGAGGCCGTGATTACTAAGGGACTGTTTGGGAACGCGGCTGTGGTTGTGTTCTTAAAAAATCTAATTTTTTATTTTATTTTGTTAAAATTTAATATGGTTTATATGTTTTGGATTGTTTTGATATGTTGATGTCAAAAATAATTTTTAAAAAATAAAAAAATATCATTGACATATATTTTGGCACAAAAAGTTATTTAAAAAACACCTATAACCACACTGTCAATCACGCTTTAAGACTTGCTATTTTTTTGGTTCGGGGAATTAGCATTCCTCCACGGTAAGATACACCTTCACAGGTTCTAAACCGGTAAACCCCCATTCTGCTTCTTTCAGGATTTAAACCTGAAAACTTTATGAAAATCTCATGCCCTTTAACTGCTATAGGATTCACTAGATTATCGAGATGTGCTGTGTTGCTTGGTGGATCAATGTTTTTAATGAAAAAAAAAAACAAATTCATATTAATTTATTAAACTAGTAACTTGCGATAAAATCAGAATAACTTTATAAAAAAATAATAAAGTTTGAAAAAAAAAAGAGCTAAATCAATGAGATTAGGATAACTTGAAAAGAATCACGAAATTTTCAAATAATATAATATTAAATGATAAAAATAAAAATAAAAACCAAATGAAAAAAAAAGATCGTGTTGTTGAAAGGGTGAGATTAAAAAAAATCAATTAAAAAATAACAAAAAAATAAATTGAACCAAACTAGTTAACCTACTAAACTCATTATTCAAGTCATGAGATTAGGGTAACTTTATAGAAAACAAAAACAAAAACAAAAAGTAAGACTAATTAAAAAAATATTACATTAAAAAAGAACCCAAAAGTGTCAACCTGTCAAAATCACAATCCAGATTATGATATTAGGACAGTATTATGGAATTTTTTTAACACAACTCAATTTTTAATTAACTTAGTGATAAATGATGAAATTAAAAAAAACCGTAGAAAATATATAAATTAACTTGTTTAACTCGCGATTTAAGTTACAAGATCGAGATAAATTCGTAAAAAACAATAAAAAAATACAAAACCTCACTTTTAATAGATTTTATTGTTGAAAGTTAAAACCAATTTTTTTTCCAAGAGACATATATGTGACATAATAAAAAGAAAAAAAAAAACGAAGCATAATTATTAAAATAATTTAATATTAAAAAATAAAATTAAAAAAATTGATCGATTCAAGATGAAGTGAAAAAACAAAAAAAAAACATTATTTTAATAAATAATAATTTGTAAATGTGGTTAAAGTGATTTTGCTACACCCTTTTAGTTGTTGTTAATAATTAATATAACAACAACAACAACAATAAATCTATGTTGTTGTGATTATAAAATATTTATCTTCACAAGAAAAGGAGTATTTTCATTCTATAGATCGTAAAGAATGATAACACTTTTTCATTTTTATTCTCTTAATCCTTCTTCTTCAAATCAAAGAAACTTTATATATGTTTATTTGTTCATGACCTCTACAAGGTTTCATTTTACATGAACTAGCGCATAATGGGCCCTTTTTTTTCTCTCGCAAAATAATGCATTTTTTCTTGAATTTAATTATTGAAATTAATAAATTATAATAAACATACAAATATTCTTTAGAATCGTAAAAGAAATTTTAAGAACCGTAATTTAACCGGTCAGATTATAAATTTGTTTTTTAGAAATTATTAGTTTGAGTCTCACAAATCTCAGAGCTGTTAGAGAGTTATATAATTATTAATTTTAAAATTTATAAAATTAATCGAGATACATATAAACTAACTCAGAATTTTATATTAATAAAAAAATAACTGTAAAAGAAATTAATAACACGCAAGTAATAGTTTATTTTTCAACAATAAGGAGTACTATGGATAATTTATGTGAACCCCACACAATTAATTGCCAAGTGTCAATCACACGCAGAAAGAGAGAGAAACAAGGGGGCTATTGCCAAGTGTCCTTCTCTCAAGAATCACCTCCTCTGCAAGCAACGAAACACAACAGCAATTATCTGGCCACCCAAAAGGGGGGAATAAAAAAAAAAACGTCCAACACACAGAGAGACACAAAAACGAGAGGGTGACAGAGAAGGCTATATATATTTAGGGATGGATAAATTCCCGTCAACAATGGTCCACCCACAGTCTTTACATACCCTCTTTTGATCTTCTCTCTTCTTTTCTTTTTTATCGCCGTTCCCTTTTACTTTCCGTTCCAAAACAAAAACAAAGGGAAAAGAAATAAACATCTCCAGGTAGATTTCTTTTCCATTCTCTTTGTTTTTCCCGAACACAAGAGAAAGGGGGCCTCTGACTTTGAGCCAGCTTGTACGTATAATTAATATTTGTCTCTCTCCCTCCATTGTGATCTCATCGTGAATGATGGATACAAGGGCGTGTTTCATTATCTGGGTTCTTGTCTTTCTGTCATTCTCATTTCGTAATCTTGAATTTTTTTCCCTTCTCTCTTCGCCTGTCATATATATATATATATATATATATATATATATATATATATATATATATATATATTTGGGATCGGATCGAGATTTTGCTATTTTTTTTATTCATATTATGTGGAATTTTGAAAGTTGTTGTATGGAATTTAAGAATACATAATTTGCATTGGGGTGCTGTTTTGATTTATTATAAACGTAAATGGCTATAACTTTACTGGCTAATTGCAACGAATTGTTAGATAGTTGCAGGAAATGTAAGGGGACCGTTTTGTTTTGAATGACATTGGAAAAAAAGAAAAAAAAGGGAAATGGAACAATCCCAAATAAATGGAAATGCACTTCCAGTTAATGCACCTCAATTCTTTTCATCACATGCAATGCAACATTGTCTTGGTTGTTAGTTTATGTCATGGAAATGCACTTCCAATTAATGCACCTCAATTCTTTTCATCACATGCAATGCAACATTGTCTTGGTTGTTAGTTTATGTCTGATTTCAAAGATGAGGATTCGTTGTTTCTCCTCCTCGTGAGCCATGAGGCCTTAAATATTCTATTTGAGATTTCGTTTGGCGACATCTGTGGTCCTTAGGTCTTTGAATAGTTGATATATCTAGTAAAAAAGCATTATTTTTTTGCCAATTTGGTTTGGGAATTGCCCAAGTAGACTTCTTTTTTTTTTTTAAAAAATAAAATTCACTGGCTTGTCCACATTTCTTGCCTATTAGAATGTGAAAAGAATGCTAAATAGATATATGACTACTACTTGCTGTCAAGCATATCATAATGTTGGGGCACTGGATGGCTATTTCTTCCCCCAGCATTTTCTGTTCAAACATTTCACTGTACTGGAACTTCATCTATATATTTTTCTTTGTTGAATTAGCTTTCAAATGCCAGATAAACGTTTCGTTACATTCAAAAGAATAGATTGATGAACTGAATGCTAGACTCACATATATGGTATTGATATTGCCTTCGCTGATGCGTATTAGTTATTTTTATGCCACTGGTATCGGAATTCTACAAGCCTTATCGCATGTCAAGTTCTCCAATCAATTTTCGTTTCCCCATTTCTGGGGTGAGGTGTTTCTAGTGTTTATGGCATTTCTAGATACCTTAAAAATTAAGTTGCAACCTGCTTCTTAGATCTTGTTCTGTTAAGTGGAGCTTTGTTTTGAGGTCATGCTACGATGTTATACTTGTATTTCCTGCAAGCGTGAAAATCAAGTGTGCCAGAAATATCTAACAACAGCAGAATTACAAACTTTTTCTTGTTATTTACATGTGTTCCTTCCTCTTCCGAAGCTCCAGCTTCAGCACAGCAGCTATTGCCTTTTACATAGAGAATTTTTCAAATTCGTCAACATAGTTTCTTTTGATGTAATAATTACACCTTGAAACTCTCTTTGTTGATAGATGCCATCTTAGCACAAAGGCTCCAGGATGGCCACCAGCTTTGATTATTGGAATGACTGCGTTGATGTCCAGGACATGGAAGCAATGTGGCAGGAACCTGAAGTTAGCACTGAATGGTTAGATGCTGGAGAGACTAAAGGAAATAAAGTTCACCTTTCACGAGATCCCGATGGAGAGCCTTATTTGACGCAGACTGAGATGAAGGTAAAACAATCCTTCATCTACTTCAAAGACAACTGTAGCTGCTTTGTATTGTATTCATCAAAATGACACGTATAAAATTATGCAATCCACTTGCTAATGAAGTAATCAATTCAAGCAGTACCATAATGACAATTTCCTTTCATCTTTTTAAATCTTGGGGAGCTTGAAACATAATTGCCTATTCGTCTGCGCTGCTAATCTTATCTGTTGCCTTTCTTGTCCTTTACTTCTCAAGAATTTGAAGCATACAAGTTTGGATTTGATGGGTTCTTAGATGCAAGCCATATGCTCTTGATCTTGTTATCTAATCGTACCTTGCATTATTTTGTATTCCTTCAGGCTGTAGCTGATATCATTGTCCGAAGACATTATGATTCACAGATACAACCGGTATGCCCTCATCAACTACTTCTTTTAACTCTTATTGCTTAGAAAGAGGCTAAAGGCGGGTAATGGTTACCAATATACTGACTGAAACAACTTATAAATCCGCTAATTGGCAAAAGTCTTCATGAAAACCATCAAATTGGGACCCAGCTCGTTGGTCTGAGACACAGAAAAGCCAGCTATCCTGAATTACATTATGCAAACGGACTGGCCTCATAACTCAACTTCATGTAAATAGTAACCGAAGAGAAGTGTCCTGACCTTCACACCCTTTTTACGCTATGCCTGCATCACTTTTATAGCTTGTAGCATGGTAAAGAAAGTAAATAGCTTCTACACAAAGCTACTGACACATGGAAATGACTTGGTCATATATCAACCTGGGGGTTAAGATTGGTTGGTTCAACTGAAAAAGCCATCGTTGATATCTATTTTCTGTTCTATTCTATTCCAATCATCCTTAAAATATGTTGTCAATGGACCAAATGCTGAGTGAATCATATTTTCTGTTTCAATTGCTGCAAATTCAGTTAACCTTTTGTTTCTTCTTGTCGCTTTTCCTGGGATAGATAAGCAGAAACCAACACCTTAGTTATCCGCCTACTGCTTTCTGAATTGTTCTTGAACAAACTTTTGGTTCCGGGAAGAATTGTGTGACCTCGTAACTACACTTTAGCAACGTTAATGAGTAATTAAGATTTAAGAAGCTAACTGCTCGGTTCTATTTTGCATCCATTCCCCGTGTCTGCAGGACATGATATGTGCTGTAGCTGAACTTGCAAGTGATAGACAGCCCCTCTCTACACGGTGGTATGATAAGAAAACTAAGGAGACAGCCCTGGGGATCATGCAGATTTTACCAAAAACAGCAGAGTGGCTGGTCAGGTACCAAATACATGTTCTGATTTTTTCGAGCTCCTTATTAACCATCTCTTTTTCTGCTGGTTTTATTTTGGCTTGCTGAAGTTATAACTGCATCGTGCTGCAGGGACTTAGGTTATCAGGCATATGAAGTAGAAGGGAATCCAGATATTCTATATCGACCTTTTGTTAGCGTCTATTTTGGTGCTGCTTATATTAAATGGTTATCGAACTTCGAAGAAGAGTAAGTTGTCGATCAGAGACACCATTGGTTCAATTGATTATTCCTGCTGTTTTTGGCTCTATCCATATTTATTTGTATTGAAGCAAACGTTGTATTGTGAGTGACAAAGCTTCTATTTTGAGTTTTATTAATTTAGGAATTTAACTTTCAAGGTCTTTTGCAGAGAAAGAAGTGAAGAGTTCGTAGTTAGGGCGTATAATGGTGGTACTAAAAAAGCAACTCACAAATCAACTTTGCAATATTGGAAACGGTACCTTTCAGTCAAAGAAAGTCTCCCATCCAGGTGATTTTTTTTGCGTACTGCTTGATGATATAAGCCCTGCATTTCTCTTTTTCTTCTCCACCCCTTTATTTATTATCTTTTATTTCTTCTCACTTGACTTTGGAATCCTAGTAGTTCCAAAATTTTTTTCTAAACAATTTCAAAAGGTGAATTGGAAATCCCAACATACTCATCTGCTTGAGAACTCTTTGTTTTTACTGAACTTGCTACAAAGTCCTTGCTTGGAGTTGTCTGAATATCTCCTTTTCTTTTTTGATATTTGGCAAATTTGTGTTTTCCCCACAATTTTCGATATGAATTTTTTGTTTGTTTTGTCAATTCTATTTATCTAAATTGTGAAGATCTTTGAAACATATCGGGAACTGTGCAACTGTATTGTATGGTTCTGCAAATAGTGCAATCTCTAAAGTAGTTGTGGGATTATGAAAATACTTTAGCTTCCTCTGTTTTACATTTTTTATTGTAACTCATACTTCTCGTTTACTAAATATAACAGTAACAAGATAAATTTTACAATTGCATTAGCAAGATAAATTTGATGTTTGGCCTAGATGCATGATTTGAAATAACCTTACAGGTTTTGTGCGTGCTCAAAAGGTTGTTCCACGGCCCGTGCCTAGGCAGTTCTATGTAACACTTTCACACATATGCATGTGGCCATTTTGGCCTTTGTTATTTGACTTCTATCACCACCGTAGTCTATTTAATATGACATGAGTCCCCTGCCACCTACACTCAGGAACAGCAGTACCTGCATTTTCTGTTTGTAACTTGTAGCCCAACACTATTTATAGTCATTCCTTGTAGATCCTAGTTTGCTGCTCCCGAGGCTTGTGGTTACAAATCACTGAATCAACCCTGACTTGTGAAAAAGGTTGCAATACCATGACTGTTACTAATTTTAAAAAGCAGGATCCAGTGTAACATTTTAAAAGAATAGATAGATTATATTTGATATTGTGTGAACTGTATTGTCATTATGCAGAAGATTTGTCGATGAAGGTCCTTCAGTAAACAATGCTCATTCTTCAACTGCTCAAGCTGCACCTGCTACACAAAATACAAATGCACCTTCAGAAAAAACAGGTTGTACTTTCACCACTTAAGATTACTTGCAATTGCATTCAGTGTCTTCATAAGGCTTGGATTAGGCTCAACAACTTCTCAGTTCTCATCTAATTGAATGACTATGAATCTACTGCCAATGTGCCAGAATCTTGTTTGAATAACAGATCAAGGTCAAATGCAACTCAAGCTAAACTTTTTAGGTGATTGTACCAGGGGTATTCAAAATCCTAACAATTTTTCCTACATAAGCATGTAATTTAGTAGCCTTGTGATCCTTATATTAATCTTTAGGCTACTCAAGAAACTGCCCATTCAGAACCTTCAGGGGTGATTATGCCTCAGTGAAAGTATTTTTTGTATAGATTTTTGCTTACAGAATATACAATTACTCGGGAAAAGAAAATAAGTGTAAACATTCACTTACCGAATGTATTAAAGGTCTTGTGATATTTTCCAGTCTTCATATGCATGGGTGTCACTTTTCTCTTTTGAACTTGATTTACCTCACAATTTTGTGATATTTTTTAGAGCATATAATTACTCAATAACAAGAACGTATTTCTCTAGTGGAGCATATGAAATTGACAAGCTCAGAACAATTACTATTGCAGTTGACTTGGTCAATATTGTTTTAGCTGACATGGTGGTGTAATTGAACATAAGATGGTATTTTTGTTGTTATGAAGTCACATAGAAAGATACATCTTGAGTAGAGATCACGCCAATATGCTATAAAACTTATTATCTTAATTATGTAGACACTATCAATCGACTACTACCCTGAATGGGGCCAAGCTCTCCTCTTTTCCAAGTTATTTCTTAAAAGATATTTTGGTTTCATTCAGTTGTTAATTTACCTGTTGCTGCTTGGAGGAAACAGGTGTTAATTATATATATTGGGACTCTAAAGCTTCCCCAGAAGAAATGCAAGAGATGTGGAGTTGTTCTGAAGTTGCAAAAGAGTGGACGAAATCTGGAGAAAAAAGAGGAAAGGTGCGCTTTTCACATGACAAGGACATGAAACCATATCTATCTCGGGTAGAAATGAAGGTACGAATAAAGACGTGAAAATTCCTCTAAATTATTGCCATAAGATAATAATCTTACCTTCAAGTAACTTCCATTATTCTTGTATGGAATGCTAATCACTTTAGCATATTGGCCTATGGACAGCAGGAGCCTAAAACCAAAAATTTGCAGATAGCCTGATAGAGCACGGAGCTTTCATGTTATATATCATCTGTATGATTGTGATATTAAAAGTATCATATCATATCATATCATTGATGAAAGCTTCTCTCACATATTAACTGAAAATAACCTTTTATGAACATGAAATACGCCATTAATAATCTGTCAAATCACCAATACTGACTTCATGCAGGCAGTTGCAGACATAATTCTTTCAAAACACTTCAGTACAAGGGGAGTTAAACCTGTGAGTATATATCCTAGCTAGTAAAAGTTCCTTTTATCTGTAAAAAGATGCTACTATGTGGCCAATTCATAATTCCTTTTCTTTTCTGTGTTTCTGTTCTTCTCTTTTATTTCTAATTCTTAGAGGTATTTACCAGTAGTTATTCACTTCAGCCACCTGGCAGAGAGGATGATCCCACATTCATTTGCTAGTTATTGTGATACGAGTTTGTGTTAGGAAATGACTCCTTTTCTGTTGGAGGCTCTAGCAAAACCTACATGACAGTACATGCAATCTGTCCTTCCTGCTGAGGCATTTGTGTCATGTAGATTGGACGCATCCAAAGTCGCAAAATAATTTAGAAAATCTAGTTCAGATAGATGGCAAGGCTGATATCTATTGAAGAACTGGCATCTTACGACTAGGTTGACTCTTATGTCATGTGCTACTTTATAGCATATAAGCTCCACTAAAAATGTGTGAACTCATATTCAGATTAACAGCAAATACTTTGTCCGGTATTGCTCTATTAAGGGTCTTTAAAGAAGAGAAATGGAGTAAACTATTTGTTTTTCTGACCAATAAGATGGTGGGAGTGGATATATGATCTTAAATCACACGTCTGTCTTCTCTTTTGCTCTCAGTTTCTTGGAAACAATGGATAATGTTACAAGCTTGTGCTCAATATGTGATTTTTGCTTAGGTTTGACCTAACAGCAGTGGTTTTACCTGAGATTTTATTACTTGGGGATGTAGTATTAGATAAAACTGATCTGCTAAGGTAGCAAATCATGCTTTCCTAACCAGAATTGAAAATTCTCGTGAGATTTGAGTGGTTTACAAGGTTATTAAATATTCTCATTTCTATTATGGTTTGTTTCAGTTCTTGAACATTCTATCCTTGCCTAAATTTCCATTTTTCGTGAACTTGTCCCCTGCTCAATATTTTTCTCTTGTTTTCTTCTTCCTTGATACCTATTTTCTGCACAGTCAGTCATTTGTGCTCTTGCTGAGATGGTGAGCATGCGTTTTGTGAATGGGGTTGGACCACGAATCGGATTAATGGGAATCGACTACTCTACAGCTTTCTGGCTTTACATGTACGCAAATACTGGAATAATTTTTTGAAATTCTAGGTTGTATACCCTTTTTTTTTATATAAAAAATTACACATGCATTTGACTTTTTGATAAAAACAAATTAAACAAGTTTGGATGCTGCATTTTGATTGATTGCCGAGGCTGTTCCATGGAGCCTGCTCTCATTTTTCCTAAGCAATTTGATTCTTATGAAAGTGGAATCTTTTTATTCAAACAATACCTATTGTGATCGAGTTTTAACAAAATACGTATGTATTTTGAGTGTAAAACTATTTAAGGCTCCCAGCGCCAAATATATACAACGTATTTTTGAGATAGACCTTTTCATTGGTGTGGTTTTCTATTGTTTCTTAAGACCATCGCTAAAATGTGGTTGTTATTTCTCTTTGCACTCAGGGAATTGGGTTACAGGGCTTATAGATTAGATTCCGCTGGTGATCTGACCAAGCCATTTGTGTCTATGTACTTTGGTGCAGCCTATTTGGCCTGGTTATCGGAATATGAAGGGAGGTGAGTTCGATAACCATGAAATTTGAATTGTAGCTGGTCTCGTATTGAGTAATCCTTCGTGATATATTGTGTCCCATCCATTAATAGTTGTAACTTGTTAAACAGGGAAAGAACTCCACAGTTTGTCGTTCCAGCTTATCTTTCTGGGCCAAAGAACGTGAACCATCAAGAGACCGGTCCCCTTTGGCTTAAATTCGAGCAAGCTTTGAGCAATTATGAAGACGTGAAGAGGTACTTCCTGCTCATTTGCGCATATTCAAGTGGAGAAATCTCTATTTTTCTATATAACTGATCGAGTTCATCTTTGCCTTTATAGGGATCCCGGAAATTGCACCATCCTGTAAGCTGACCAGTGAAGTCATGATGGATATTACTGCTGTTATAGAAGAGCAATGAAGTGAGTGAAAAGTTTATTTTCCTAACTCATTTACATTAGAAAATACGAGGGCAGATCCAAGCATTAGGGAGAAGAAAGGCTAGCTGTAGCTCCTGTCCTTTTTCTGGTTTCCGATACACTGGATTGAGTAATCGAACAATCTTATATTATGTTCCGCTCCATCTTACAATTCCAATAACAGGGCATTTGGAGTCGAAGCTCGAGCCCCCCTCCAACATCATTTACCCATAGTAACTGTCTAAGCAAACTGCATGTGATTAAAGATGATTATTTATATTTTAACTTACATATTATGCTTCAAATTCCAATTATCTCTATGCAGCTATGCCCCATCATCAGGGCTCATTTCTTGTATAACAAGACCTCTCTTCTACTCAAGCCCTGTCTCTTCTTCTGTTGACTCATCATCGACTGTGTAGTCATTGGCATACATATCTTTTGCGAATGCTAGAGAGACCCCCGTCTTATTCACAGTGACATGATCATGAAAGTCTATTTCATTCTTCACCTTATCCTCACTGCCCAGGTTGATGTACTCGTTGAACAGCGATCCCTTCCAAATGTTGTCTCCCTGCACCACTGGAATTGCTAGAATTATCCCTCCTAATACCTCTCGAATAATCAACGAATCTGACACTAAAATCTTCAACATAATCATCAGTCATCACGTAAGGATGAGTAAGCAGGACGCCCGACAAATCATCACCATCAAATTGAGACGCATCAAAATGTACTGAAGGACCCTCATTCTGAATGCATGAAGGTGTTCGGAATCTCATTTCCATGAGGAAAAAAACCACCTACACCCTTCATTATCCGTTCCTGTACCTGCGAATGAAATTTTAGCGTATTAGAAACATATGCATCCATATTTATATTTGCTATGTGTATTTGTGTGCGTGCAGGGAGAGAGAGAACCGGTGGTCTGATGTCTTTGAACTCTGATACAGGGTAACTAATTTTTGTTCGATTATAAATAATTCAGTTTTTATCTCAAAAAACAATTATATTAATTTTTTTTTAAAAAAAAAACTGAAACCGGTTCAAACTGACCGATTCGGTTATTTTAGAGAAAAAACCGAAAACCAACCGATTGGCTCGGTTTTTTTGGTTTAACTCGGTTTTTTTAATTGGCTCGGTTTTTTTCATTTTGTCTCGGTTTTGTCCAGTTTAGCTCGGTTTTTTTTTCTCTTTGACTCCGTTATCAATATCGGTTTGATTTAGTTCAGTTTTTTGATTTCAAACTTATGAAACTGAAACCAAATCAATCTATTTTTTTAAATATTCTAATTAGTTTTTTTTTACAGTTTGATTTTTTTAATTATTTTTTTTTAATTTTCTTAGTTTTTCAGTTTATTTTATTTTATCACGTCGAAAACAGTTGCAGAGTAGGTTGTTGAATAAATCCATTTTTTGGGACTCATTTAGGTTGTAGCAGTTACAGACCATCAATAACAGAAATTAATAACAGTTTGACAAATCAGGCAATCTTTCCATAATTAGTACTGATATTTTTATTTTAAGGAAAACAATTCGTTTTGTATTAAGTGTTATTTTCATTAAGTATTCTTAAATTTGTTTCTTAGACTAATCAATTATCAATCACTAAGCCTCAATTATTATATATAAGAAAATCAGCTATTAATCATTATCTTTCTTAAGGTTGCACGAAGAATCATTGTTCTTTATAACAATGAATTTTTATACTAATTTTTTAAAATAAAATATTCTAAATTATGAAAAAAGAAATTATTATGAGGTTGTATAAAAAAAATACAAAAACACCATTAATTTTATGTGAAAATCGATATTGATTAAATAATAAATAGTGAAAAAAATATAAATCCTTTTAATTTAAACTCCCTTTTCTTCTTCTAAATGTTAATTTATGACCAATGTTGATATTTTTTATAAAGAAATAAATTGGTGTTATATCAACTATGTTATTATAATTAAAAAATTTAAAATTATATATATAAATTAATTAATTTTTTTGTGAAAAAATAAGAAAAAATAATTAATTATTTTAAAAAATTAATATTAAAAAAATTAAAGAAAAACAAAAAATAAAATTAATCGAATGCGTGCCAGACCTGCACACGTGGACCTGGTGATAACCAGACCCGTGCTCCTACTACTTTTTTTTTTGGATTCGAGGAAACCTCACCTCCTTGGAAAGCGCACTTTGTGGGCCCAGGTGAGGGAGTAAAACCCCGGCTGTCCCAGGCTCTTACAAGAAGTGCACGCCCTGACTCGAACTCGAGACCTGCTGTGCAGATCTCAAACCCTTTACCATCACGCTACACCCCCTGGAGACCCGGGCTCCTACTACACTAATGCAGCCTAAATATAATAGAAACCCAAAAACCAAACTCTCCTCCACTACTTAACATTGAGGACCTTGTTCTAACACAAATTATGTTCCAAAATATTTTCACAAACTTATAATTTTCAATGATCTAAGTATACAAGATTTGCAAACAAAAAACGTTTAAAATTTGTGGTAAATCGAAGCATTTCAAGCAAAAAAATTCGTTCATGATAAGTAAGGACGAAGTTATAGTGAAACCATACTTAGTTTTAGTTAATAATAAGAATAGGGGTAATATAATAGTTCTGATATCATATTGCATAGACAACAACTAAGAATTGAGCTAAATTGTTGAGGCTAAACAATGACAGCATTATCATACACTTCCACCCAAAGGATCTGGCTTGACTTACCCATCTGCAACGCTCCTCAAATCCCAGCCCGCCAAACTGGCTGCTTCTGTCAATGCCGCTTCCCATTTTTCCACCCTGTTTGTATCCAACACTGTAACGTAGCTCATGGTTAGTAAATGCCTCTTCAAAACTGCCCTTCTGGCGCCGTACATCTGATGGATCAACATCATAGAATATAGGCAAAACCAATTGTCAAGAGCTTCTCCGACACTACATGATTTTCACTAGTCCATCAAGACACATCTTGAAGCCGCATAGTGTCTTGAGAATACGATGATTGAAATTCTAGACTTTTGGATTGCTTGTATCAGTTCGGATGATATTTCTTCTCCTCTTCGTAGTTCATAGTTCATTATCGTCCCTGAATGTGTTGATTCCGGCACCTTCTAAAGCAAAGTAACGGTGACCAAGTAAAGTTCTTGCGTGTCTTCACCTCAGAAGCTCAAGAACACATCATAGATCCAATGGTGGAAAGATGAGGAGGGGTAGGAGGATGATGCAGCCTGTCGAATATGCTGCCTAGGAATGCTGGATTAATATTAACAAAGTTTCGTACTTGAAAGTTTTTAGTTAGTGACTAACAAAATATACTGCTATGCCTGGTATGAGCCGAAAGTAATAATACTAACAAGGAAATTGCTAGAGTGCCAGTGAGCCGAGATGGGGAAGGACACGGAGCAAGAAAGCGGTAATTTAGAACAGGTGGACAAACAAAGGTAAAATCTGTATTAAATCATACTAGGAAGTAGCAATCATACTAGGTTCCGCAAACAGAAATTCGTTTATTGAAATAAGTTTTTGTTTCTTTCCTTTTTGTTTTTCTAGCTCTATACAGGTTAAAAAACATACAAGAAACCAATCAGCCCAAGAAAAAACAACCAAAGCAGCAGCTCACACTGACGAAAATCCCGAATACCTTCCCTAGGTAACATCCTATTGATTACTCTCTTTCTTCAGATGCAACTTTCAGCCAACTGTCTGTCTGATATTTACCAAAAATAAAAAGATAAAAACTGGGCATATAATGCTTTTTTTTTCCGTCCCAGCAACCCAATTTCTCTGTCCTGATTCCTGACTTCCAACCATCAAACATTATTTGCGATGGAAAGGGAAATTGACTCGACAATTTGTTTTTCAGTTGAAGGTATCTTTATCTCTTTGCATGTAGCCTTTGCCTATTTTCGTAAAGGCTGTTTGTTTGTGGTTGAATACTTCAGCTGAATTTGATTCAAGTCCCTGATTGCAATGGAAATCCGAACTAATCCCCCCCAGAAGAAGCGTTGGTTCATCTATCTTCACCTCCCCTGAAGAGAGTTGATCCTTGGATGATAGTGAGGTAGTTCCAGCTACCTGATGCCTGTCGACCTGTGGATTTCCATATTCTTCAAGGTTGAAGATTTGAAGTCTCTCTTTCATCCACCTTTGTGTTAAATGTTCTACAGTTTTACCCTTGAAAAAAAGCAATGGGTCCCTGAGCATTGCTTCCCAGTTTCCCTGCCCATGTCTTCGGACTCCCACCCAAAGGGAATCAAGCTCCATGTCCGACCAAGCATCTGGCACTTGTTCAATGGTTGCTGGACTGAGAATGGTACTATTGTTCCTCAGAGCAAGCTTTTGTTTCTGTCTTGCACGAAGCTTGGCACTATTAAAGGAAAAAGTTGTTAAAATATATATTAACACAATTAAATCACAGCTGTGCTAATTTGAAGTTTAGACTTACTCCTTTTCTTTCAGAGCTTTTCCAGCTTCTGTATATTCAGGCAGCCATGCCTGCTGTATTTCCCTCCCTCCAATATTCTACGTTGACATCATGTCAAGTAAGAGTCAATAAATACTCTTCAACAAATTAGAAACGACCTGCAGAATGAGTTTTTCACATACCTGCTTGGACTTGTAATGACCCGTTGTTGTTCCCAGCATGACATCCCTGGCAAAAAATTTCCAAAGACATCATCCTATTAGTGAATTCATTGATCTAGCTATCTAATACAAACCTACACACCTCCTCTTTTTTTAGTTGCTGTCATGAGTTTCTTTTGTTAGCACTCCCTCTGTCACACAAAGCATGTCCTGTCCTTTTTCATTTGGTTCCAAAGTATATGTCCAATACCAAATACTCGGAGCATCAATTCTTTTACTTCCCTTTTTTGATTCTAACTAAAAACATGGGTTCAAAGAAGACACTCTTTATGAGAAGAGAGAGATTACAATGCAGTGGTCTTGGTTTTGGTTATAGAGGTGGAAATCTTTCTAAGTTGTGAATTAGCAGAAAAGCAGATTATCTGAAGGAGTGAATTATTCATTACCTCAGAACCAAAAGCTTGTCACACTGATTCACCTTATCACTTGCTGGACAAATATCATTATTTGTTGATTGGCCTAGGCATGCCATCATTTCCCCTTGCTCTTCTATTGGTTTTTTGTTGCGGGGCTGATACAGGACAAACATTTCACTCATAAACAACCAAACAAATAAGACAGCGTATTGACAAAACAAAGATATAATGACACCACAATACAGAATAATATGCGTGTCTGTGTTGGCAGATAAGCATCTATGCAGCCTAGGGAGAACCTTTCATTGTTTCAACAATGCTAAATAAATCAACAGCATGTATTTGGGTTTGATTTTGTGGGGTTCAAATATCAATTATTGGGGGGTTGGATTTCATACTGTCACAAATTTTCACCTACATTGTTATGCAATACCACTCCCATTAAAATCAGACAAGTTCTGAATCCCAACGATTTTGTCTCAAATAGTTGATGTTAACACTGAGTTGCCTTGGAATGATTGATGCAACATACGTACACTTACTGCATTAAGATCTTCACTTTCAGAAAGCCTGTCAGCCTTTTCACCTGACCAAAATTGAATGCCTGAGCCATCAAGCAAACTTGAAGTATTGATAACAGGTTTATCTGCACGATCTCCTTTCACCATTTCAGAAGAATCACAAACCCATGTTGATTTACTTGGATCAGTATCCGCTCCTTCTCTTATTTCATTTGCTCTAGTACAAGTTTCTGTTCCTTTTTCATCACCATCATGATTGAGAGCATTCTAGAACAGAAAAGGGAAGAAAGGAGCAAAGAAATGAAAAACATACTAGAGGAGATCTAAGATAGCTCGTATTCTTGCATAATACCTATAAACAAAAAAATAAATGGCAGATCTAGAAATAGCAATCCGCGAAAATATTCACCAGCTGTTCTTTAGTAGGAACATATTTCTTGGATGTTCTTTCCATTAGATCCCCAGCCTCAGCTAAATCATATAATGATTGCAATGAACCAGCAGGAAGATTCTGCAACACAAGATTTGTACTTGGAAAAAAATGAAGTGGAGAAGAAGAAACAGCAGCTACTTATAAAAGGAAAAGTTAGGAAGAATAACATCATTCTAGCATGTTGTTAATTGTTGAATATATACATAACTTATAGCAACAAATACTTAGGTACCTCCTACAAAATGAAAAATGAGAGTAAATAATGAGAAAGTTATATCATAGTGTCACCCCTTCCCTTTTCTCTCCCCTTAATGCCCAAGCCTTTTATTGCAAAACATCTAGGCATTACAATGACAATCTTTAACTATCCATAGTATGAGGTGAGATGAATTCCTTGATCATAGAAGCCAATCCAGACAAAAACCTGCATTATGCTTGAAAAAACATCAAAGGAAAAGGATACCTCATGGGCAAGAGATCCTGACTCTACAGGTGCAGGCAGATCTGATGACAACTCTAGTTTCTTCTTTATGTCTGAAGATAACAAATTATGAGAGAAGGCCTGCTTTGCATTGTTAGATGAGACATTTTCTTTGGAACTTTCAATACATAGCAATTGAGTCGCAGGATCAGCCTCGTTACAGCAGTTTGGACATTGCCAACTTCCAGGGGGGGTACACTTTGAGCATAAACAAATTATAACAAATATCAGTCTTTGTGATAATTAGAACATTGATCAAAGGAAAAGGGAAAACTGAGACATAAAATGTGTATACTTCAAGCGGTGGATTAAGGCACTGAAGGTGATAAGTGCATGGACAGAAGTCACAGCAAAGCAATTCACCACCAATATCGCAGATCACACACTCATAGTAATTCTGAAAACAAAAGGCAGACCAGAGCAGGGGGCATTATTGTGTGAGATAAACAACAAAAGCTAATGCAAATCCCATAAAAATACTTCTAACAAAGCAATTGACACTTTGAGTAGACAACTCTCTTCTTGACATTGCTGCATCAAGCTTATCAAAGACCTAAACTAATCCACCAGCACTAAGTAAAATATTCTATATGCTTCTCGGAATCATCAATAGCTTTTCCTTCTCTTTTCCTTTCTTCCTTTGGAAAAGAAAACGAAAATTAAGAGAAGAATGCCAATTGTTAACAGGAAGAGACCCTAACCAAACAAATACAATTCATGGCTCAGAAAAAAAAAATGATAACAGTAGCTCATATACTCTATGCTACATTGGCTTTTATATAACATAACCAACATCAAAACTAATTTAAAGAAAAGAAAAAGACAAACTAGAATTGGAGTCTCAAGAAATTTCTCATAACAAACCAAAGAAAAAGAAAAATCACCCCATCATCTCCTATTGGGCGTGGTGGCAAAATGGAAGTGGTGCTCTCATTTGCATCCCATGGACATGAAGCTAAAGAAACAACCCCGTAAGTGTTTGATTCGCTTCTTCCACATGGACGACTTTTCCTTTTGCGGTTCAAGCCCCAAAAACTGTCAATCATCTTACCTTTTCCAGCTGTTGGAGACATCCTTGAATATGTCTTCTTACAAGGCTTGGCAGAGCAGATAAATCAGAGCAAAGCTCCAAGGAAGTTCTGCATTATTCCCATACATTAAACGACTACAATCACATCAAACAAAAGAAAACAGAATTCAAACATCAATACCTCCTAATCAGTATTGATACTGGTAAAGTAACAATTATGTTAGAAAGGGCAGATCTGGCCATTAGGTTTGCATTTAAGAACTCAAACATTTTTAATCCCATGGATTAGAAATTGGCTTCCACCTTTAGCATATGCTCTTTAAAAGAAATTGCTACTAAAAGCGAGCACAGTCATAACTCAAGCACTACAAAATCTTTTTTTTTCTTTTCTTTTTGAGCAAACTATTTATTGCCTCAACATTCTACTTAAAAAAAATTGGCAGCAGAGGATTAAAACATGACAACGATGCAATTTTTAGCAGAATCAAGAAAACAATAGCATATAAATATTGGGAAAAGTTACATACATAAATGAATTGTCAACTTATGATTTAGAGACAGAGGTTGCCTAAAACTAAAGAAGCCCGGTAATAGAATTCCAAGGAGTGTAGAAATGAGTGGGTGATAAAATTGGTACACAAAAAGAGAGTTTATAAGGGGAGAGTGTGGGCATATGTAGAGTTTGGAAGGTATTGGTGAGCTGTAGAGGTGACAGTGAGAAGCATGCAATTGAACGAAGAGTGACACATGGCGCTGGCTCAGGAATTTTATATCTTCCTGAGTTATCTCCCTCTTCTTTCCTTGTTTGCTCATTCTCTCCATTCTTGCTTTCATTAACAAAAGAGAGCCAAACAGGAGGGTGAGAAAGAGTTTTACTTGTTTATTTTTGAGGAAGAGGTGGAAAGAAAGAGTTTCAGGCTTGATTTTGTAATGGGGAAAAACATTAAAAAAAAATAGAGATTATTAAGGGAGTAATCACAATACAAATTATTGGTCGACATACACTTTATAATGACAGAATAACATTAAAGATATTTAAAGTGAATGTATAAAATAAAGTACAATTTCGCATGATCTTCCATGTGGAAAAACTTTCAAAACTGAGCAAGGATCACAACTGATGCAGAAAAGGAGTTACCGTTTTCTGTTATTCGTTTCTCGTTATCCATGACCGTTAATAGACATGATCTCATTTGATTTGACCATAAACTCACCAACCACATTGCAGATTATTAAATGTAAGGACCATGTGGCTGATAAATATATAATACAAAAGGGTTTCATTGTCATTGTTTTTTTACTCAAACAGACACATTGTAACATGCAATTCTGCTTTCAAAAACGATTGCATATAGTAGGAACAGAGTTACAAAGTCACTAAACCATAAATTAAAGAGAAGTAAAGAAAATCAAATAATCGAAAAAGAGCTTGCCTCAATCAATAATTCTGTTGATGTAACAATTGCATAAGCAAAACTAATTCACTGTATCATGCACTTAGCTTTTGCTAAAATGAAGTAACATGTAATTCTGGAATGAGTAGACTTTGCAGGCAACCCTCATTTAAAATATCACTAGACCATAAAATAAATAAATAAATCACATAATTTAGATAAAGTGCTTCTAAAAATAATTACATTGCTGCACGCATTCGTTGCATCATGCATTTAACGAAATTAGTTGTCCTTGCTGTTCATACTAGTAATAGTTCTACTTTCACTTTTGTATAAGAAAATACCATTTATGTCTATTTGAGATATTAATTGTAGCCAGCTCATAACTTTCTTAGCCAAGTCAGATGGCTAAGAAAAATATATTAACCACTTTTCTATATTTAGTTTACTAATTTGGAGAAGAGTAGCAGATACGGTCAGATCCAATAATAATCCCAATAGATTTTCTTATTTGAGTTTCCTATTTTGTACATCTGCAGTGATAATTTTGGGCTTGGGTCAATGAGTGGAATTTGGAGTTGCTGGTTTAGATTTTTTATAAAAAAAAAATTAGAGAAGAAAAAAAAACCAGAGCGTGATGAAGATGCTTACTATCAGTGTCTTTTCTTGAGCCCCACATATATACACAGAAATAGTATTTGGTAATTAGAAAATAGACACTGGGTTGCCATGGTGGTACACATAAAGTTACAACATCCACTAAAACCATTTGATATAACAAATGCATCTTGCAGGAAAAAAAATAATATTTCCACAGCAGCAAATACTAAAACTATTCTATGGCCATAAAAGCAAGATATATGATTTGCATGATTTATCTTACAGGCCACATGATTGCAGTAAGTCATCAATTTTGTTTTGCTTAAGTAGAGGTATCATCGAGGGTTGCTTGTCATGTAATGACTACTGCCTAGATCGCTGGTAAAATCAATTACTCATTGCAAATTGGCACTAGAGCAGGACCTTAGTCTAGGCCCCCATAGCTGTGATGCCTCAGAAGACCATCTCATAGACTCCCACAATTCATTCACTGAGTTCCAAGAAATCCTAAATTTTCTGACGGGGTGATAAGAAAAATTAGTCCAGAAAGCTAAATTGTCTTTCTTGCTCAATCACCCTGTGCACTCATTTTGAGCGAGGTGACCTTGCTGGGGTTTGCAAAAGCAGTGGCAAAAGAAGAAAAAAGAAAAAAGAAAAATGTAAACAACGAACTGTTATCCTACCAAGGGAGTTTGGCTCTTCAGGTCTTAGAAATTTGAGCCCTTCAGCAGCAAGAAATTGTTTGGAGATATTTTGATGACCATGAAGATTAAAAAAACATGCCTTACTGAAACTAATACTGCACATTCTCGGTTCATCTTAGAGAATCCCTCTGACTCACCTGTGCAACATGCTAACCACCAGTCCCACATACTGCACCTAGAAAATCCCTACAGTAACTATCCTTTCTCCAACCAAAGCGGCTGCATGTGTATGCATGCATTTCCACACAAAGTTTTAACTAAAATGCTCCAATGATAGTGTGAATCTCATGAATCAATTGGCTAGGCAAAACCACATACCACAACATGCTGAGAATTGTTGATTAACTCCACTGGCTGGTCCTTTTCTCCTAGCCATAACATCTCCTATATCTCAAGGATATAACTTCATAAACAAATGAACTCTTGAGAGTTCTTGGAACCACTAGCTTTGTACTACTGGTTATGCTGGCAAAAGTACATCAGAGATGCTCACCGTTCACTATATCATCGGTATTACTGAATACATTTATGTAAGAAAAAAATCACGGACATTCTTTTTCTCTATCAATTGGTTTATTCCAAACCACAAGTAGAAAGAGTCACCAAAGCACAATCTGGCATGAATCACTTTATAAGTCACCTACCACTTCAGCCACACAAGAAACAAATCATGGTTAAGATTTCAAGTCCTCACAGTATGAATTATGGTCATCAATGGAGTCACCATCTGTTCTTACTGCAGATACTTGTTCTCTGAAAATCATATCAACGTCTGTCTTAATGCTATCCCATAAGAGGAATACTGAACCGTTTGGGACGAAGACCATTAAATTCCACAAACTTTCCATAAACCCTGGTCTTTGCTGCACAGGAATGGTGAATTGCATGAGAATATCTCTAAAAATAGGAATTTGAGACAAATTCCAGTCGCATTCTAATGTTAATTTCCCACATCCCATGCATCAGAAATTTATTTTCCTGCTGGTGCTTGGGGTATAGGAAATTATTCTCCCATTCATTTGACTTTCATTTTCATCTTATTCTACTGTAAGTGATTTCTTGAGGAATTAAACCACCTTGAAAAAAACAACAAAATCAAGTTTTTTTTGTCAGTTTAGCTTCCAAGCAGGGAAAGAGTAGAATTTGGTTCCCTCTCTTACTAACTCCTATACATCAGCCATCATTATGTTTCTTCTTCATAAGACAGTATTTACATTAGCTACTTGCAATAATAAAGTGATTCAGCTATTGTGTCAAGGTAAAACATACCATGCAACCAGAGGTATTGCAGACAAAGCACATATTGGTGGGAGACATGGCAGCCACATTCAATGGGCATGTGGCAGGTGGCCATGTCCATCAGCATACAAGGCTAATATGTACAGCAATACTCTAGGATCAAAATATTGCTAAATTACCAACATCAACATTGTTGCTCCAAATTTATATTTATAAGATACTAAACTAAAAGAGGGCCTCTTTAACTGTTCAATTGCTGTTACTGAGTGGGTTTTTTTGAGGTTTCATACATTTTTCAGGGTATTTAAGAAGTTAGTCTTTGTATATTGTTTCCTTTATTTCCATGTTTTTTTGCTATATTTACACTTCGATTCTATAGTGTTTTTTTATTGGGATAGGAGTGAAAATGAATGAGATAAAAGGCGAAAGGAAGGTGATGGCCACCACTTTTTTGGTGAGTTTCCCTATGAAAATGTGTCATTGTATTTCCCTTGGTCATTTAGTTGATTGATTCCCACCAAAAAACTCATTGGTCCATGAAAAATGGAGATTTAAACCCAAAAACAAATTAGTTTCAAAATTTTGGTTTGAATTTTTGGGGTTTTAAAGTTGATTAAAATGGAATATAAAGTTATTAATGGGTTTGTGGAGGTTGTGGGAATGATTTTGAGGTAAAAATAGAGCAAAATTAGTGATTTGAATGCCATGGCTGACAGAGGAGCTCGGTTTTCTAGTGATCGGGGATTCGTTAGAGCACCCTCAAGGGACAGACATGTCAAGACGACCTCTTCTTTAAAAGTATAAAATAAAGACTACCTCAGCCAGCCAAGGCACGTGAACCTAGCTTGCCAAGCTATAACACCTTCGCCTAGCACATGTCGGCCTAGAAACAACTTTTATTTCGTTTCTTTCTTCTTCTTCTTTTCATGATTTGATTTTTTCTTTTCTTTTTTTTTATTTGCTCAAAATCGACTTTCCCTAAATATAATGAAAAACAATCACTGTTTTTTCGATTCTCCACACAACCTTACAAAAATAATTAATGCCTAGAAACAACTCTAATTTAAAATTCCAAATTAGTATTGAAATCTATCATATATTTTAAATTGTTTGTCACTCGAAGACAAAGAGTGTCATAAATGATTTTGCATGGCAAATTTGCATTAAATAAAAAAAAACAAATTATAACAGCTTTATCGATCTTTTTTATTCTACCTCTTTGTGGAATTTATTTTTAATCAGATATTTTTTGTTTCTTACTTATTCATATTTTTAAATAGTTTCTATTTTAGGCAATAATTATACAATCCAAATGTAGTGCAATGAGTAGGTACAATTAAAATATTTGAATCTTAATTCTTTTTAATTTATAATTTCTTTGAGGACAATAATTAAAAATATGATAATGTTTATAGAAATTCAGCAACTTCAAATATATGAGTGTATATTTCATGATATGAATTTTAAAATACAATAATATATATATAAACTAATTTCTTCCAATTACTACTTGTATTATTCTATAACTTTACAAAAACATACATTCCATTAGAGGAAAAACAGTGGTGATTCTAATTTGTAATTTTTTTATTTAAATTTTCCATTTAAATTTTTTTCTTTTTTTTTTTTTGCTTTCTTGAGGAAATTTCCTTTTTAAAAAATATCATTAAATTTTCTATATCTCTAAATTTTGAAATAAATTTTTATTGAAATTGATTAGCTTTTCTTTTTTAATAACAAATTACTTCAATGTATGTGATAAATTATAATACTATATTGAATTTTTAAATAATAGTAACATAATTTTAAACATATATTTAATCTAAAAACTAAAAATATACTACCAACAATTTGTCCTCAATTTTAGGAAAACTTGACTTAAAACAAATAATAAATCATTAAAAAAAAAAACAAAAGTGAAAAGGGTAGTGTCCACATATTTATTTACTTCTCTATAAAGAAAAAGGATAAGTCAGCATATTTAACTTACTTCATCTACATATAACAAACTTTTATCAAATTTAATTTAGATAAATTTGAATTTCAATCAGAATTAGTTAGAAAAATAAGAAGTTTTGTAAATGGCATCTCAGTAACCCATGAGACCCTTGTTAGGTATGTGACTAATTGTGTGTCTGGTAATGTGGAATAAGGTGTTTTTTAATTGAAAATGCATCAAAATAATATTTTTTTAGATATTTTTATTTTCAACATCGGCACATCAAAAAATCAATTTAATGTTTTTTTAGAGAAAAAAAACAGTTTGAAAAGCACTTTAAAAAATAAGTTCAACCACAAAAACAAACACTCCTAAATTTCACTCATTATATTGCCATATTTATTATGGGTGTAGAATCCTTTCCTTTCATGAAAATTCTTTACTTGGATACCATTATTGGTTTAATTGATTTTTTACTCATTACTAGGTTGGCTTTCAAAGATATTGTGACAAAAGAGCGGATTTGTAGGGATTTAGTTTCTTTTCTTTTATATTAGGTTTCCTTTTGAAAAGTTCTCTATTTTCTCTTATAAATACACTGGCAAAGCCTCAAGCACACATGATAAAATCCCATTCATCAGTCCCAAAAACCATATGCATACCCATTTTATGATGATGAAAAGGGAAGGTGCGGTGCAAGAAAATCAGAATACTAGTTCAGGTATTTCTACGCTAAAACTGACATTGATGTTTCTTCTTCTATCCATTCTTATTCTTCTTTTATGGGACCAAAAAAGGGGTCTTTGGGGGTGGGGGCGAAACAACTACTATATGAAAGAGAAATTATTGTATATATTCCATAAAACTCACTTTCTAAAATCGCTTCCATGAACTTAAGCATGCATAACCTCCTTTGTCTACGTGATTCATCCTATGCATTTGTCAGATCTTATTATTTCCTACTTCTACATACTTCCATAGGGTGGGAGATATTTAGGAATGAGAATTTGAACCAATAGCATGTTCATCATCAAAGATGAGTGGTCAAAACGAATAATAGAAAATGATGACAGTTGTATGACCACCAGCTAGAAACATCATTACATGAAGTAATGCCCATTAACATGACAAAAAAAAAGACCCAGTATGCAGCTTTGGTGGAAAATCATCGAGAATTTCAATTTTTTTTAAGAAAAGAAAAACAATGATATGATGTGATAAAACAAAAAGGAGAAACAATAACAACTGAAAGAAATTTAAACCAAAGCATTGAATGTGAAGCAGAAATCTCATACCGATGCTTAATTTCCCCAGAAACCAAAGCCAAAATAAAGCACAAGCTCCAAAATTTCAAAGACCAGATTGGTTGAGATTCCCTGAGAACCATTACTTCCTGATTTAAGAGTCAGTGTAAATCTTCCTTGAAGTCTTGCTCCGAAGTAAACATTCTTGCCTCTTTTGTTATACTATCCACATCTGTTGCTACTCACTGACAGGATCTTCAAACCTCCAAAACCATGAATGTGCAGAGCATCTGCTCCAACTTTTTCCATCAATCTAACAATGTTTCTGAGGAGCTTCTCATGTTAATCCTTTCCAGTAACCCCAGCCAAACTTATTATCATTCCATAACATTGAAGTCCGAAGATGATTATAGCATTCCAGAGTCATTCAATAAAATTCTCTCTAGTGATGCTTTCTCGTCACACCTCCTTGTATGAGAAGTCTGATTCAATCTCATGCGGGTTATCACGTTCAACCAGACCTTTCTCATCACTGGAAGCTCGACCCATTTGAAGCGGGTTGTGCTGAACCCTTTCTCTCTGACCCAAAGGCAGTTAGACCCCATAGAATGGTGACTTGAACTATGTGTAAGAATAGGGTCTAACATGGTAGTCTCTAGAGCCTTATAAGCATCATGAAGCAATCTCAATGCATCTTAATTACTCCACCTGCCGTATCTTTGTCAAGATCATCCATATACAGTATCTTGCTTCTCCATTTACCAAACTTCTTCTGCTATGAAGCCATTGAAAATTTCATTTCATAAATTCAAGAAAGTGCCAAATAAACTTTCTGTTCCCTGCATATCATTTGGAATTCTTCACTCACATAATTTATTCTCTCCATTGAAGAAGAATTTATATAGCTATCTTCCTCTAAACTGAAGGCAGCTGATACCCGGAAGGTGGTAAGGTAGTCCTGGCTCCCAGTTGACCCTTGGATCAATTGCATCCCTAGACATACCAGAAGGCGAGCAGGTTGATCCAGGGTTGCCGAATTCTCCAGGGTTGAAGCCTATCTTTCTTCCACCTTTGCGCTAAGTCTTGTGCAGCCCCCAAGTATTGCTTCCTGATTCCCCTGCCCATGTCTTTGGACTCCAATCTGGAGAGAATCAAGCTCCTCTTCTAACCAAGCATCTACCAGGAATGCTATCAACATTGAATAGACAAGAAGTGTAAAGCAGAAGTCTTTCAAGAATTGAAGAATCATGTGCGTCTTCCTCAAGGTACAGAATAGGTATTCTGCAAAGATCCAATTTAAGCACTGCTTATTGAGAATAAAACAAAAAATCAGAATCTGGAATTTCCCAGTCCAGGAGGTTGCGATACTTTACATCAGCTACAGAAAGAGTCGAAATGCAAGTGTTGGCAAGGAATATGTATTGAAACATCAGAGTACCAATCTCTTGTGATCTTTCAAGTTGGCTTTTACAGGAAAGAACCTGAAAACAAATCAGGCAACTACAAGACCAGCTGGAAGATTTGTGTGCCCACTTGTAAAAAAAAAAGTAATTCTTACACAACAAAAGTGCAGTTGAAACCACATTGAAGTGCGAATTTCGCACCTTTTTTCTTTCAAAACTCCCACGGAACTTGCTATCTGCTAAACTCTTCATGCACTTGTACTTTGCCTAACTGCTCTCATGTATTCCCTATTGATCTGTAATACTTTTTTGAGAAACCCCCTAATGTAAAACTAATTAGAATCTTATGGTAATTAATCGGAATTCTATGATGCAACTAAATTAAAGATTCAGTCTCCCAAATTTACCTTCTCCAAAAATCACTAAAAAAATGTCATCTTGACTGTAATACAAAAAAAAAAAAAAATTCGATACCGGTAAATTAAATAGGAAAGTAGATGCTAATAAAAGGCATTATTAACTATTAGGAATTCTGATTTTTGTTTCTTTCTTTCTGTTTTGATGAGTAAAAATAGTAGTAAAAAAAATTCTTTATTTGTTGAGAAAATTTAAAAAAAAAATTAGCAGAGCAGAAACCAAAATAGAAAATTACGTACCCACAAAAACAACAGCCTGATTCATAAATTAATTAATGATAAAGAATAGCTAGCCCCGAAATTCTGTGCTGAACGCCCTCAAATCAACTCTCTCTCTCTCTGGCTTTCATTTTCCTTTTCTTTCTAACTACAAAGCTTCCGACTTATTTGAGCTTTTTTATCTTAATTTAATTTTATAGTTCGTTCGAGTTTGGGCTTTTCGTAATTAATATTCTGGGCTCTGTGCTTTATATATAAGTTATAGATTGGGCTGCAGCCTACACAGATCCATTTCTTTATGATAATCATAAGATTGTGTTGTTGTTTCGTTTGATCGCTCCCTCACCGGGAACTCTTATTTATTCATTCACGTACTATAATGAATTTTGAATTGCGAGATATGAAAACAAGTCCGAAAAGATTACGGTGAATAGAAAATAATTAGTTGTATTCTGTGAATTATTTTTTAAGTTTAATTTAAAGAAAAAATAAAAAAAATACAGTAAGGAATAAATAACCCACCTTGAAAGCCAATGTTCGGTGTTAGAGATGTTCAATAATAATATTATAATTTCAATTAAATAATAATAATAAATCACAGTTACATTGTTTTTTTCCAGTCTTTCAGAAGAATAAAGTTCCAATTTTTTTTTCCCTTTTTTTGATCATATAGTTGGCTTTGGCTAACATATGCAAATCATTCATTAAAGTTTTGCATGATGTTTTTCTGGGCTCCTGAAACATTCGACTCGCAATTGACATCAAAACCAATCGATATCGCAATGAAATTCAAATGTTCTTGGGGCTATGATCCTCCTCTGCTCGTATTGTAAGAAAAAAGAATGCGTAGTATTTTTAGTTAAAGACACTATGGTCGATGGTGACCTTCAGATTCACCACATCCCCTAATGGATGAAGGCAACTCACCCACCTGCTCTATCCCTTCTTCGAACACCACACCCATGCCCATGTAGAAATGAGACTCGACATGACAATGAAAGGCCCAAACACCTGGATTATCAGCTCTAAACCTCAGAGCAGTCCATCCATAAGGATGCAGAGGTGCTGTGTTCTTCATAATGGGATTGACCACGTTGTACTTTCTCCAGTCACAAGACAAGTTATACTTGCCTGTACCGTACCCCAGGACCCAAAAATCATGCCCATGAAGATGCCATGGATGTGTCTCACTGTTGTTCACTGTCATAGAATTAGCATTTTGTAGGATGACATCGACTGTTGAATTGAACCGTAGCCTATATATTCGGTTGCTTGAAGCAGCATTAACATTTTTTGCCACACTATGTATGTCATAGTTTGCGAAGTCATATCCATCAGGAGGAGGCTCTTGAACAAATGCATCGGTCAAATTTTCTCTAAGTGCAATGAGGTATGGGGTCTGAGGAAGTATGAGAGAAAGGTTGTTTAAGGACCATTTAAAATGGCCATCAATCTTGTTTTGTGTGTTTAGAAGCACGATCACTCTATCTGAGGTGACAGGAGGGGTGTTAATGAAACCTTGACGAGCCTTAAATGCAAGACTTTGAGCCAACCTTGATGTTGTATCATTCCAAAGAGGCCCTGTGGTTGGAACTGTTGGAGGCTGCTTTTGTGGATGGTTTGGATAGTAGTTGAAAATGGCCAAACCAGTTGGTGTTGCCGGTTGGCGAGCAACTACATTAATAGTTGCCCAGTAGTTTCTTGAAGAATCTTGATCAGCTTTTACTAACACAGAGTACGTCTCACCTGAGTATATGTAGAGGTTTCTTATAGCAAATGGTTCTACATAGTTCCCGTCCGCTTCTACAACAGTCATGTCATGGCCCTGCACAAGAATAAGAGAGAATCATGACCATTTTGAACTCGAATATTGCAAATTCAAACAGATTATTTCTGGAGCAAATGAAAGTTAGTGAGGTTGTGAAATTACCTCAATTTCAAAACTAAGAGCTGACAGGGAAGTCAAGCTACCAATCCTCAGTCGATATGTTTTTCCAGGAACAACAGTCAGCGAATAAGGAGAGCATTCAGGATTTGTGGTATTGCAAACTCCAGCTGCAATGCCTGAAGCAGTGGAAAGAGAGCAGTTGTATTTTCCTCTTCCATGTATAAGAAGTGACTGGATAGCAAAAATGAAGAGGTATGGTTACCATAAAATCAGTACCAGCTACGTAAGAAACATTGCTACACTTGATAACTAATTCAAGACAAATTAAAGTTGATATGAGTTTAGATTTTACAGAATTCACCTGTGGCTCTCCGACAAAAACAAAGGGTATGGCAGATAGGCCGGCAGCTTGTTCATTAGTGCTTGCGTGGTACCAATCACTTAAGATTATGTTCTGATCATAATCATAGGAAAAGGGTTCAGAAACTCCTTCAGGAAGCGATACAATGATGGATCCATATAATCCAGCTGCTCTTTGCATTCCATAATGCCCATGATACAGGTATGTCCCAGCCTGCAAAAGGATGTTGAGCTAATTATACTATGCTCTACAAAAATAGCAAAAAAACTGTTGAAAACCACATAACCTGAGACCTGGAATCATATTCGTATTGCACGAAAGCTATCATTGGTAACAAGAGTATAAAATGAATGTCTTGTGATATTACAAGAAAAGCATTGGATTAGAACTAGAGGACTTACCCTGTCTACAACAAATTTGTAAATAAAGGTTTCTCCAGGTAAAATCGGACACTGGGTAACCCCTTCTGTTCCATCACTCCAAGGCGTTCCGAGCTGTGGTCAGAAAGAAGTACGCACAACAGAAGGTTTTAGCATATGTAGGATAGTTGAAGATATGAAGACGAAAACCTCATGATACCTGTCTGATTCCATGCCAGTGAACAGCAACATTTTCTGTCCACAAACTATTTTTTAGCTCAACAACAACAGTATCACCTTGCTGTGCAAAAATTGTTGGTCCTGGAGATCTCCCATTTATGGTGATAATCAGCTTCTTATAGCAATCTGGGGACTTGTATTCATACTTGACCTCCCATTTGTGGTGACGAGTTCTAGCCTCGACACTCGAGAAATTGATCAAACAAATTAAGTGAAACAAAGTCAGCAGCCTCACAAAATAGCCTTTGCTTTCTACAGGCTCAATCATTTTCAAGATGCTCAAAAACGGACAGAACGCTCACTTTGCCAGCAACAAAAGCATGCACCGTGCTAGAATATTTGTTAATTACGTATCTGATCAATAGATCTACCTCAAGTTTCTAGGAATTAGTGTGCGTAAAAAAGACATGGTTAGGTTGCTGGATTTGTCTCTCTTTATTTGTCTGGGAAAGAGATTATTTTTGTTATGGTGTCATCATTTTTTAGTTGAGTCGTGAGGTGAACTTTCCAATGAACAAGCAAGGCACAAGTCAAAAATGAGACATGATGCTCGCAAGCCAAGTAAAATTGAAGTTTGTCTACAGAATTATTAACTATTAATTAATTAACCTAAATTAAAAGAGGAGGGTTCCCTCCCGTTAATTGAAGCAATGATTTGTTTGTTTTTTAAATATTTTTTTCAGTTTAATTTTTTTTATTTTAATTTAATTTCAACTTTAACTTGATATTAAATTTTAAAATTAAACTTTATAATTTATTTTAATTTATGTTTTATGAGTTTATTTTATTCTTATAATTCAGATCGCGGGTTTTCTTTTAATATGGTTGGCTCAGTTTTTTTTTTTAATTGAAGATTTTTTTAATTTTATCATTCAATATTGAGTTGATTTTTTATTTTAAAATTAAGATAATAATAATACTTGAAGAAAAGTAAATTGGATGTTGCACTAATTATGTCAAATAATAAAAATACATACTAGGCACATATTACATAATAATCAATAATATAATTAAAACATTTAAAATAAAAAAATAAAAATTATAAACTTGGTTTTCAATATAATTTGATAAGTATATATCGATGTAAATATCAATTATATTTAAATATTGTATTTTTTTATTAATTTAAATAAAAAAATATAATATACTTCATAAATCACATCAAACGATAATGATGGTGCACAGATCACACCAATTAGAGTTTTTTATAATTAATATGAATTGATATTACCAAAGCAAGGTTCATGCAGACAAATATCAAGACTTCTACTATTTTTTATTGCGCACGCTGGAGGAGACAAGGTGTGGCCATGGATTCGCAAGTTGTAAAAAAAAACAAGAATAGGCAATTGTCACCAAGGTTTTGCCGCAACGTATCATGGAAGCTGTCGTGGTTGATGGTTACCCTGTTTAATGAAAAAAGAAACTGCATTTGTATTCCAAATCGTTGTCTCTGCTGTGTCTTGACTTAGGACTGATGATCACGATGCCCTAGCTAGCGAGGGTTTGTTAGCCACTTCAATTTTCTTAACAAAGATTGAAACCCTTAAAACCAAACCAAATGAACTTTCCATTAAACAACAGCAATTGATAATCCGGATAATGGAGTAATTTCCTTGTTAGGAGTGAGTGATGAGTCACTTCATCCAGCGATCCACCATGTCCCCATAAACTGAACATTTTCCATTGATTTAGGCTGAATTAATGTGTTCGGAATAAATCTTGTAGTTCTAGGGTTGGATTATAAGTGTTGGATGTAATCATTATTAAAAAAAAATAATCTCCCAGGTTTTATTCTATTTCTCACTCTCTGTGCTTCTACGTTTTTTTTCTGGGTTCCTTTCGAGGGATCTTCAGTGCCAAGAAAAGGGAGGAATAAGAGCTCCCGAGTCCTGCCACGCTCAAGAAATCACACCTCGGTGTGGTTTATACCAAGCATTTTCAAGACCAAACCTCGTTCTCCTCTCTCTTGTTCTCAATCTGGAAATATAGGAAACCGGAAACGATTTAATATTTCCCTTCCTCGAGTCCAGCTTCGTCCAATTTGGATTCAACATTGGAATCAGCATTAAGATTTCAGATTGAAATAAGATTTCCTTGGGAGAGAAAATTCACATAATTGGATCATCAAAAACAATGTTCCAAAAAAGAATCCGATCTGAATTCTGAAACCATTGCATAGTTGAACATACTTGGAAGAGCATTTATTCGGTCACTCTACAGCCTCCATAAGATCAGCTCTCTCATTTAGCCCACCCACTCCGGTAGCAAAACCAAACATATACCAGCACTAAAAAAAAAATCCAGCTCAAGCGTCGTCAAGAGCCAGGACTCCAGGCAGCGGTTTCCCCTCAAGAAGCTCTAAGCTGGCGCCACCTCCTGTTGAGATGTGGCTCATCTTATCAGCGAGCCCAACCTTCTCCACAGCAGCAACAGAGTCACCTCCTCCAATGATGGTAGTCACTCCCTTGCCACTGAGCTCAGCAAGCTTCCAGGCGATTGCCTAAAAAAGGAAAAACAAAGCTCGATTACAATGCTAAAATGCCTGTGGTTGAACCTCATATTATCTAGGTAATTTTAAGATACCTCAGTTCCTGCTGCAAACTTCTCGAACTCAAACACACCCATTGGTCCATTCCAAATAATGGTTTTGGTTGTATCCAATGCCTCACTGAATGTCTTGATAGAATCAGGTCCTATATCCAAACCCATCCAACCATCTGCTATCTCAGAAGCTGGTACCACCTGCAAGAAAATTGCACTAAACAATCTGAACAAAATTGGTCTACGTTACATTCCAATCTTCTGTGTGCATGCAAGTATGATCTTGTGTATCCCACTACTACAAAAAACTGCTCCAGGCAACTCAAAAGAGCAACTCACAGGTTTACATGCACATATTCCAGGGAATGCACATAATTTAAATGGACAATGATGCAAACCTTGCTGTTGGCATCTGGAGCAAACTTGTCAGCAACAACCACATCAGTAGGCAGCAGTAGTTTTACCCCCTTGACCTTGGCCTTCTCAATAAGTGAAGTTGCAAGATCAAGCTTGTCTTCCTCCACAAGGGATGACCCAACTGAGTACCCTTGGGCTTTGTAAAAAGTAAAGATCATTCCTCCACCCAAGAAGAGGAAGTCAACCTTCTCTAAGAGGGATTCAATCACTCCAATCTTGGATGATACCTTTGAGCCACCAACAATTGCAGCAAATGGCTTCTTGGGATTTGCCACAGCTCCAACAAGATAGTCAAGTTCCTAAAACCAGAGAAAACAACAGGTTATAAATGCACAAGATGGTCAAGTGTGCAGCAATGAATTTAACAAGATAAATTGGATCAAACAGAAAATGGATTTACATTGCGCATCTTTTTTAATTATCAATCCAAAGATAATGCATTTTCTCCTTTCAATTTTTTATGTACATGCGTATTTTCAAAAGATATAAATTTCTTGGGGAAGAGCACTTTAAAGAAGATAAAGATGTAACCACCATACCTTCTGCATAAGGAAACCAGCAACAGCGGGCTTCAAGTATTTAGCCACTCCTTCAGTGGAAGCATGGGCTCTGTGAGCAGTGCCAAATGCATCATTCACATAGACTTCTGCTAGAGAAGCAAGCTTCTTTGAAAATTCAGGGTCATTCTTCTCTTCCTCCTTGTGGAACCTTACATTTTCAAGAAGCAAAACACCTCCTCCCGGAATCTCAGCCACCAATTTCTCAACTTCCTCGCCAATACAATCATTTGCTATCTTAACCTCAACACCAAGAAGTTCGGATAGCCTTGGTACAAGAGGCTTCAAGCTGTATTTAGGTGTAACACCCTTTGGGCGTCCCTGGAAACCATAATAAAAACAGGAGTATATGAATGACCATTTGACAAAGACTAGTGCAAAATCCAATCATGCTAATTACTCCAATGTTTATATCAGTTAAAACATGCAACGCGTGGTACCAAAGCAAATTTAATTACAAACAGGAAATGAGGTTGGAACAAAGAAAAGAATACATGAGATTTTCATCATTTTAGAGCATCACTGTAGCATTCTCATGAAAGCAGTTCATTATTGAGATTTGTTACATAAGTTCAAATTATTTGGGATTGTAATAACATTCATCAAAACCAGGAAAAAAAGGGGGGGAAATGAAGTATGTTTGCATTGGAAAAACAATTTAAGGTATTGTTTATGTTTTTTTTTTTTTTTGTGTGCTGTGACCTTGGATATGGGATGTCAAGAACACTCCAAAAACGTTCGACTTCATAGTTTTGTAAAAGCTAGTGAGTTACATCCAATCGTGTTACATGATTTTAGAAGAGTAGCTCAAACAATGGATTGAAAACCATCCACAGTCAATGACAATGGGCTGCCAGAACTGCAAGTGAAAAATGTCATAATAAGACTTTCTTGAGGAATCAATTATCAAAGCCATTCTCCTTATTCACCTAACAACAGCTCCAACAAAAGAATTAAGAAAATAATTTTCACTAAATTCATCTTGGGTAGAACAGAGGTAGTCAAAGAACCAAGAGAGACAAGCTAGTCCAGAAAGGTGAAAAATGATTGTCTAATCAAGCATCCTGGACAAGACAATAAATGGTGCTCCGCCTTGGAGAACATAAATTCAGACAACAAAAATTCTAGTGTTTATCAAAACAACTGAAAAGCTAGCAGAAAACAATTGAAAGAGAACTAAAAAAATCTATCAGCTAAAACAATGGCAGAACATAGAGCGAAAGACAAATCTGCTTACATGCAAATAAGTATTCTAACGGAAAAACAGAAGCCATGTCACAAAAATCAAAACCCAGATAAATCTGCAAATAAACATGCCATACAATTCTAGTTCTGCCTAAGCATCCACCAAAAACAAAGACCTCAACAAACAAACAAAAAATCCTAAAAAAACACAAAACAGCACAAAACAGCAACAAATCAAACATCATATGAATCTGCATAAGAATCCAAATAGCACAATCAAACACATATTTCAACCCAAAAAAAATGTTAAATCTTTAAACTGTGAGAATCAGGGAGTCGTCAAGCATATACCAAGTGAGAGCATAGAATAACTCTGGCACCATGATCCATCAAGTACTTGATAGTGGGTACAGCAGCACGGATCCTAGTATCATCAGTGATATTAAAGTTATCATCCAAAGGAACATTCAGATCTACCCTCACAAACACTCTCTTTCCCTTCAAATCTGTTTCCTTTAAACTGCTAACACTCTTCTTAGTGGCCATTTTTTCAATAAATCCTGCATTAAACCCAAAACAAAGAAAAAACCCAGATCAAGAAACACAAAAACGAACATTAGCTAATACAAAGGTGATTGAACTGTAAAAGAAAGATTGGAACTTTACTCGCTAAGAGAAAGAAGTCAAAAGAGTTGGGCTTCAATTGAGATCAATAAAAGACAAGGGTGGGATAGTGGTGGATGATACTTGGCGATTTATAAAGAGTACGTGTGGTATTGTCGGTTTTTTAAAAAGGAAATAAAATTATATTTTTAATTTATTTTTTAATTAATCTATTAAAACTATCTAAAAACATAAAAAAATAAAAAAAAATATTTTTTTAAATATAAAATAAATAAATTTAAATTTAAAGTGTAAGGTAAAGTGGGTTGGGAGCACCAGGATATTTTACACTTTTCTTTTTAAATAATATTTTTTATCTGAAAAATATTAAATTTATATATTTTAATATTAAAAATAAAAATAATTAACAAAATATTTTAATTTATTTTAAAAAATAAATTACCCTACAATACTTAAATATCCATATAAGATATTTATTGGGGTGCCCACCGGGCCAATATGCGTGGTATGGGTTCCAGTTAAACCTTGGGCGGTTTTAGGTTGATAAATTGGGTAAAGCTAGAGAATATACGTCCTAAATTCGAATTTGCAATCTCACGCAATCTTTGATCTTTACACGTGCATGCTTTCTTGAATTTTAATTTAGAAATTATAGTTTAAAATAATTTATTTATATATATATATATATATTAAGAAATGTATGTTGATGTGAAAAATAAAAAAAATATTTTTAATATTTTTTAAAATAAAAAATATAATGTATTACAATACAAAAAACATGGTCTAAATGATTACTTTTTGCATAGCTTCATGTGCTCTCACGGCTGCACGGCATAAACAAAGAAATTGAGCATTTCATCTATCTAGATAAAAAAAAAAAAAAAAAGCTGGTTTGGCGAAGAGAACCTTTTGCTCTATAAAATTGAAGGATTTTAACAAATTGAATGGACCACTTTGGTAGTTACCCCATCGGTGTTTCTTTATTTTTTTTTAAATTTTTTTAATAAAAAATTAATATAAGACTCTATTTGGATTTTATTTAAAAGTATTTCCAAGTGCATTTAAAGTTTTGAGCCCAATGCACCTATGGAAAAATAGATAATTGCTTTTGTTTTTATATTTTAAAAGTGTTTTTAAAAATATTTAAATTTTTTACTTTAAATTAATATTTTTTTGATATTTTCAAATCATTTTGATGTGTTAATATTAAAAATAATTTTTAAAAAATAAAAAATATATACTTTAATATATTTTCAAGTAAGAAGTAA
>Ga0325414_1000280_pt1 | contig 37907 bp, 9 predicted proteins | sample PopdelMetagenome_8_FD_206183 | JGI IMG/M metagenome (GOLD analysis project Ga0325414, IMG submission 206183) | Populus deltoides microbial communities from Bellville, Georgia, United States - Leaf-PdKOR-R3 | ecosystem: Host-associated > Plants > Phyllosphere > Phylloplane/Leaf | place: USA... | reverse complement strand
ATATTATAATTATAATAAATAAAAATAAAAGATGTGGAGATTTTACTATCTCTCCCGATACGCATTGTTGTGTAATTAAGAGAATCATGTGGCGTTTTAATATTTTCATGCTATCTTTTTTATTTTTTATTTGAAAAGTTGTTAACATATATGTCATACGCGCCAACAAATGAGCGATGCCCGTGCCATTGAAAAGGCATGTGAGACGTCTTCCGACGTCAAAATCTGGCCAAACATTGTCTAGATAGAAGTGCAGACGTGCACTCTTCCACATGATGCGGTGTGTGTAGACAAATCATGGTTGGATTGCCATCGATGATCGATTGTTTGTGTTTTTTCTTTCTTTTCTCTCTCATGACACCTAAAGTACATAATTATTCTCTATTTGTTTATTTTTTGCATGGGTCTAGCAAGGGTTGTCGGACCCAAGTACCTTGGGTTTGGCAAATACGTCAGACCCAATCTACTTGAGTTTGGGTATCACGTCAGATTTAAGGTCCTTGGGTCTGACAATAATATACTAATCTGGTTCAAAACTTGAAAGAAGACAAGTTAAGATTGAAGTTGTTAAAAGATGGAATTCTATTATTTTTATATTAATAAAAGCTAATTATAAAGATAAAACATTGGTTATCATTGGAGGATTCATTGTTGATTATAATAATGTGATGATTATTTTACTATTTATATAAAAAGAAATTGACTATTAAAAATAATATGATTTTTTTTGTAGGATTCATTATTCATTACTAGATTGATAGAGAATAACTTAGTTTTTACATATTTCTAAAACACAGTGAAAACTAAATTATTTTTAAAAACAAAAACTTATTTAACTAGTATCTAGGGGTTTTTTTTTTTGTATTTCCACTTGGTTTTTCAGTTCTATTCAAGTTGACTTATACGCAATTTGATATTTTAATAAATATAAAATATAATTTAAAACTAAAATTGGTTGCATGTGTAATGAGAGATGTTCGCGGTCTTTTAGTGGCGTGTGTGGTGTTTCCTAGCATCCAAATGACAACTTCCACAATGACATTGAAAGTGTCGAGACATCTTATTTTGAGTGGAGTGGTGATGTGTTGCCCATGGTCTCTTCTTTCTTATTTTTGTCGTTTTGCTCTTCTCCTTTTGAAATTTGCTTTAACAATTCAAAATTTTAGAGTTGTCCTCTTATTTACTGATATTTCAACTTTGATCTTTATTTTTTTTTTTAATTTTTGTGCTTGGTTCTTTTATCAAATTTTAATTTATCTTCAATTTGATCATTGAATCTATAATTATGATTTGTTTTTTTTTTCAAATTTGATCCTTATTCTTTTAATCTTGGTTTTTTGTTCTGGTTCCTTGTGTGAATTTAACTTTTCTTTTCAGTTTTCCCCTTCAACTCAAAATTCTAAGTTGATCCAGGTAATCGGCAACTGTGTAAAAGATATTATCAAATAATCTTTTCTCAATATGCATGACATCGAGATTATGACGAATTAAATTTATATGCCAATATGAAAGCTCCCAAAAAATGCTATTCTTCACCCAATTATGTTTAACACCAATGCTAGAAATTTTATCATTATGTGAGGAACTTCCAATATATCCCTAAGTAAACTTATATACTTTGTATAACATTTCCAAACCAAATCGATGAGGTAAATGAAGGAGCCTTCCAATTACTCATTTAAAAATCTTAGTTGATTGATATCTATATAGGTGATTCATAGGTAGGAATCGTCGATGACAAAAAAAATAAAATTCCTTCTATGTTTTAATTTAAAGGTCTTGTTATGCTTCATACAATAAGAACAAGACAACTTGCTATGAATACTCCAACCCGATAACATGTCATATGTTGAAAAATCACTAATAGTTCATATCAAAGTTAGCTTTAATTGAACATTTTTCTTCCTATATACACCATAGGTTTTAACACCAATGGACCACAATTTATTCAACTCATTAATAAAAAGTCTTAGGAAAATATTAAGCCTTTTCCTTATATTCTTTGGCCCAAGAATCATCATTACCAAAAACATGAATAATCTAGTCATACACTTTCAATGAGACAAGTTATAAACAATCACAATTATTGGCTAATAGGAGTATACATTTGAAGATATGTCAAATGGACTAAACCTATAAGTGCATAATCCTAATCGAATATTTTTTGGATTTGAAGCAAAGTTTGAGTGGACATGATTGAACTCTTTTCATGCCTCCTTATCAAATTGATGCACTATATCCCTATCTTCTAACTTATGAAAATGATGTCATGTTATATCTTTGGTCTGATGTGAAGACATGAGTAGTCTCTAAATTTTTAGTGTCAAGAAAAGGCATTAAAATTGCCTTTTCACCTTATTAGAACATTTACTAGTGGGATTTTTAGGTCTGTATCATGAACTTCCATAAAAATTATAATTTATTTTCATTGCATCTACCCTATAATATAAAATACAATAATTAGGACACATATCATATTTCTCATAACCAAGTCCAAATGGTTGTATAAATTTCTTGGCATCATAAAAACTTTATACCAAATTTTTATCATTAGACTTGCAATTTTTTGTAAAATCAATAAATTTGTTAAAGATAATTTGTGTCACATTTAAAGTTGACTTCATATTAAATAAATGTATACAAACAAATAATTTGGATTGTTTGTCACACTTATCCCACAAATACTCATACAACTTTCAACAATTTATAAAAATCAGTTGCCTTCGGATTTGGAAGCTCATATGCTACCACGAGACTAGAAACTTTATTATTAGAGTATTCATCACCAACTCCCATTGCATCAAGAACCAAATTCGTATATGAATTTTCTAGTCAAACATCATTAACAACATGATCGATCCTAACCTATGAAGGTCGAACCAACATTGGTTCTATGACACAAGGCTTCTCGTGTACAATCCAATTTTCAAAACAAAGTAAAAAAGCTTTATTCAATTGGTGCTTATAGATATCATCTTCTTTTAAGAACTTTTTATTTTTGCACCTCATATAAGGACATTTATTTTTTCCCGTGATACATTTTTTATCAATTAGAAATGCAAAATTGATAAATCTTCTAACATCCACAATGTATTCAAAATGAAGACAATTATCCATAAGGCGACGATACATCCATGATAAATCGTCCATATTAGTCTAATTAACATGACAACATTGCAAACATTTTAGAATGTTATGTAATTTAATATTTTTCTTAATCTAAATTTAAGATGTTATATAATAAATCATCAAAAGAACTTCGTTAATTACTAGTTCATATTTTTTTAAAAAGTTATTACACACTTATATTAACCCCAACTATATATCATATATACATAAGTCTTTTTTCCATCAACAATACACAATACTCCAAAGTAACCAGGTAGATTTAATAGCAAAAACTCATGAATTAACAATACTCCAAAACATAGTTCCAAACTTACCTAGAAAAGAATTGTATTGAATAGAACAAATACTCATGTTAGGAAATGCTAAATGCATTCAGAAGCTTGGAAATGAAAATAATAAAAACAATTCAATTTACTCAAGGAAGTTTTAGTGGGATCTGCTTCAAATAAGACAAGTGAAAAAAAACATGTTAAGTAAAAAAAAGATAGTTCTCAATCCCATCTTCATTAGTTTGGTGATAGAGAGAAGACAAATTGCAATTATTCTTCTCCATCTTTGGTTGTTGACATATTCAAAATCTCCAGCCAAGAAAATGTAACCATGTCAAATAATCTATTGAAGTAGGAATGTGCAGTGTTGACTACTTGAAAAAAATTGCTTAAAAATAACAAATAAACATCTGTTAAAATCACATTTGAGCATTATCAATAAAAGAATATTAAAAAAAAGGCATGGAAATCTATTTCTCTATAATTCTTTTATATATTTAGTGCTAAATTAGTAAGCCTAATAACTTAGACAAAACCAGCAACAACAAAAATAATAAATCCTAACATTACTTAGATTATTCAAGAGAAAAATACAAAACCCAACCCATGTACAATTTGATTATATGGATAAAAAAAGAGAGAGTAATCTTAGAACATCGAATTATGAAAAAAAAAAGAAGATAAAAATAAGAAAAAAATAATGAAAGAAATAGACCTTAAAGTTATTAAGAGTGGCAACAAAAGTAGATCGATTAGTGGTGTAAAATTAGTTAGGTTTTGAGCTTCTAAAATGATTTTTATTAGGGAGAAGAGAAAGTGGATTGAGGATGTTTGATGGTGGTGATGATGGATCTAATAGGTTGTTGTTGTAGGTCTTTGGTGTTTGTGCTTTACAAAGAAATATTGAATATCAATGCTGACTGGAAAAGATTAAGATGAAGAAGAGGAAGATGAAGAGTCGGGTTAATTTTTTTTTATTTAGGTAATTGAGAGAGAGCGTGTTTAGCTCACCCATGATTCAAATTCTTAGAATTACAAAGCTATATCAACAATGTATAGTTTTAGTTTTAGGTTGAGACAACAAACTATTTTTTTTTTTGGAATTAGCAACAAATAATCCATAGCAAATTTAGCAATGAAAAATCCATTGTTGTTTCCATATATAATTTATTTATTTAGATAATTTAGTATTTTTTAGTAACAAATTTTTCATTGATAAATCTTTTGCTGATATTAAAAAAAATTATATATACACAACTCGTTCCTAAATTAGTAACTGAATTATTTCATTGCTAAAATCTAATGATAATAGACACATTTCTTTTTAGTAATGTCCATTTTTTATGATGCTTTATACAAATATTACATTGTAAAAAGAAAAGACTACAATGTTTGATTTTTCCAAGAGCTTGTTACATGATGGAAAGACTAGAGCGTTTAATGTAGAGGTTTGAAGTGTAAGAGTTATTGCCAAACTCACTTCACTCTTCACAAAACTATAAACTTTATTTTGTTTGGTAGTATGGTGCAAAATGATTTTACAAAAGTATTTTTCAATTAAAAATATATGAAAATAATATTTTTTAGATTTTATTTTATTTTATTTTTTAAAATTAATATATTAAAATCACCACACCTAAAAATACATCAATTTAATGTTTTTCCATATCAAAAGATAATTTGACTTTTCAAAGATTATGTTTATTAGCTGATAAACATATAAAAAACATTACTAAACAAGCTTACTTTAACATATAAAAAAACTTATATTTTTTAAATTTCATATTTTTAAAGGTGAGAGATTATGTTTATTAGCTGATTGATAGATTTTCTAGATTGGGTTAATGACATTAAATGAGAGCTTAGAGTGTTATTATAAAAATGTGAGGTCTAACATAGGAAAAAACCAAGTAAGTGAAATGAAAATATTCAAGTTTACAACCTGGAGAGTGAACTAGATGGTTAGGTCAAACAATTGCAAAAATTAAGGTATTTAATTTCTCTTTCATAATCTCTTTTATATTCCTAAAAACTTAATTTATGGTTGTGTTTATGTTTGTTTGGTATTGTTCCCTAAAATAATTATGGCAATCTAGAATTGTGTAAAAAAAAAAAGTTTTGAATGGTACCTAATTCTCATCTCTTAGGTGTTGAGGCTTTCATTACTTACTAAGGCTTTAGCTTCAATTTGTCTTTCAATCACAACAAAACAATAAAAATATTATATCAACTTACTTTTTAGATTTTTTTTTTTGCATTTGTATGTAGGATTTAGATTGATATTTAATAAATTAATTGTTACTAAGGAGATGATAATGGGACATATTTTTTAGTTGGCGTGGAAATGAGTTTCTTTTAATATAGGAACAATTTCAGTAACATAAAACAAATTTCCTTTCCAATAAAAAACTAAAAAACATATTCTTTTCTTAAAATTTTAGAATATTTTCCGGATTCAAAAAAACTGAAAAATATATTCATATTATATTGTTTTATATTTAGAGAAAAATGGCAAAATGAATAATTTATTCAAATTAAACATGTTTTCTATGATATTCTTTAACTTTAGATGTATATAAATATTTTTTTTTCTTATATTAATTAAATTGTCCATTTTTAATTTATTTATCATTGTTTTGAGATAATTTCTCAACCTAATAATAATGCTATAAAGCAAGCTTGTCAGATGAGCAAGCTTTCAAGCATTTAAATAATGGCTTTAATATAATCTTGATAGGTATAACTCAATTGGTTAGATTCTGAATTTGTTCTTTAAAAGTTACCAGTTCTAATCTCCCAAACTACATGGTCATTAGAGGCTTACATGGTCGTTAACTTCAGGGCCCGTGGGATTAGTTGAGGCACGCACAAGCTGACCTAAATACGCACATTAATAAAAAAATAATAATAACGGCTTCAATATAGCCACAAGAATCACCAGATCATTACATTGCTATCAACAACTTAGCATCGAACAACCCTCACTGCAATTCATTCCCATAATTTCAAATTACTATTTGTACTCAAAATTCATGGATACCATAAAAAAGGTTATGTTAAAGGTATTAGATTTTATGTAGAGAATGTTAGTATAGTTGATTTATAAGATATAGAATCATACATAATTGATGTTTTTTTCCAACACAACCATGCGAGGATACCGAGGATTTGTACATAAAACTAAATACAACAAAATGTGGAATATTTCATGAATCATTTTATGGGATTGTTAGGAAAGCAAGAAAAAAAATTTCATGTTTTGAATATCTTCTTGTGTTATCTAATTTATACAGCTAAATGCTTTTGTTCATTTCAACAATAATAAAAAAATAATTTGCATTTAATTTTGGAAGCAGGCCCTGGTAGCATTCAAAAGGTTGGATATTTTTCTTTTCTTTTTTTTTAAAAAAAGAGGGTAAGATCATATTTTATCCTTTTCCTTGATATTTTAATACCAATAACAAGAGAATTAAGGTAAAAAAAATAAAAAAATAGAACAGGCAACCATAATTAGGGCAAAGAAAAGGGGCAAGAGGTACAATTGTCATTGGAAGAAAAGAACAAGGTTAATTTTGTCTAAAAAAAGCTTATTAGCTAAAGAAAAAGGGAGAAGCACCTTTTCTATTAATGTCTTTCATGGTGTTGTACTTTTAAAATTGTTTTTAAAATATGTTTGAGATGTTTTTTAATTTTTTTTTGATAATTTTAATATATTAATATTAAAAATAAAAAAATTTTAAAAAATTTATTTTAATATATTTATTTTGAAAAACACCTCGCATTCAGTGGAAAAATTTGGAGAGCATTTTTTTACGTGTTTTCAACTTTAGCTTTGTCGACGGAAAACTGAAAAACACCTTTTTCTTTTTCTAATTTGTAGAAAAATTGCATTTAAACAGACTTCATTTTCCATGTTCATTTTTGTGGAATAATGGAACACACCATTGCCGAATACACCACCCCAGTATGGTACTTTATTGAATTGGAAAAGGCAAATAAAGAATCAGCTAACCCGTAAGTTCTCAGCATTAAACAGTAACAACGAAAAGAAATTCACTCTCATCTATCTGCCAAGGCAAAATTCTGAAAACTATATTAGGATCCTCCTTGTACTGACGTGCAAGTTCTGGGATCCAGTGCATGATTTTGAATGCAAAGACCAGCCGCTTCACCAGCACCGTGAACATTAGGAAAAAATGCTAACACGATGAAGAAAAAACTACTGGTTAACTAGAGAGAATAATTCTCAATTTGAACACGAAGCTGGTAGCACAGAATCTACCAACAACATAAAATAAAACGGTGTACTTGGCTACAAACTCTAAACACTAGATGAAAAACAACAAAATCTTAAAATAACATAACTACCGTACACTGCTTCTCATATCCAGCCACAAGGAAAAGGCCTAAGGGATGCTTACACAAAGCCTGCTTAAAGTGATGGATAATACTACTTCTCTTTCAGTACATCGCAAATCCAAATGCAGGAGAGATAAGCATGGAGCATCATATAAAACTTTGTTGTTTCAACAGTTGCGTGGTTTCAAAAATTCAAATATGAAACTAGACCAGCAAAGTTTCTATCCAGGAAGATGTTATGAACCATACTCTCCATCAGAATATCGAGCAGTTTCACAAGAGATACGCGCCTGTTCTGGCTATCACCTTGTCAATAGCTGTTGATTAATCAACACCCTGACAGTTCAATCCCAGCTAAATAAATGAATAATCAAGCTCAGGGGTTTGTAGTTTAGCATCAACCAAAATCAAGCTTCAAGTTAAAACATTACAGCAGCGGAAAACAGAAAAGCCAGGGGTGGAGGGTGGCGCGACAAACCATTTGTTCATACTACACAAGTTTGCCACAAATAAAACTTTTAAAGCAGGATACCTAACGCCCTCTCTCAAATCCAATACGAGTTCTACCAGAGCCTCCATCATGGCCATCTCGCATTGAAGATCCTGCACTAGCTCTCATTGTGCCACCAGTACCAACTTTGTCTGTCGGTTTCTTACCCTTCTTTACTTCAGTCAAGAACTGATCCAGACCAAATGGATCAGCTTCTTCTTCATCCTTCTCAAACTCAACTGGCCTGTCACGTGGACCGGTCCTCTGTGAAGTACCAGCAAATTCCTTGTCAGGTTTGAATCGTTCTGTCTTCATTATCTTATCTAATTGCTCATCTGCGCCTCCATACATTTCAGCATCAACATCTTTCTTCGGCCGGTATAGAGTTGAAAGTGTGGGCTGAGCCGTGAAAAGGCCTTTATCATACACACTGTATTGATCATCAGCAGCAAAACCAGAATCCATTCCTTTCTCTTGGTTGAACAACCTTTGATCATATGCAACTTCTCCCCCTTTTCCAGCTCCAGCAGAGGCCATACCAAGAGCAACCTTCTCGCTGATGTCACGATCTCTATCTCTAGTGATCTTGCTCTTCTTACCCATTGCAGCATCTTTTGCTTCCAATCTTCTTTCTCTCTCCCTTTCTCGACGGCGCTCCTCTCGAATTTTCTCACGCCGCAGCCTCTCTTCCCTCTCTTCCCTTGTCTCCTTTGGGGCATCCGTCTCCCTGTCCTTCACATGCTCATAATCCCCTCTCATGTCAACATCATCCATTGCACCCCTCTCTGATGGGACTGGAGCAGACGGTGGGGGTGCAGCACCAGTTCTCTCAGAACGAGCTTTCTGAGCTAATGCCCGCAACTCCTGCTCTTTCCTTTCCTTCTCCTTCATCATCATCTCCTTTTGAACCTTGGATCTCATAGCAACAGCTTCTCTAGCCTTTTGCTCAGCAACATAAAGGGCTTCTGACAGCTTAGCAAAATTATCATTAATTTGAACATCCTGCAAACCTCTTCCATCAGCAGCCAGACGCTTATCAAGAGGAATCGTGTAGCCCTTAGGGTTCTTCCAATTTGAGATACAAGGTGGGATTTTCCAATCCTGCTGATCCTTCACGGTCACAGGTCGAGGTGGCGAGTGCATAACTGGCACAGGTGGTGATCCCGATGCCTTTGGAACCCTCTTATGCTTGAACTTAGGTGGCTCAAGCGGGTCCACCGGCATCTCCACCATTCTAATAATCCTCTCTTTTGCACCCGAGTTAAACGCTGCCGACTGTTGCGAAGGCTTGTACTTTATATACTTGGAATCCGAAGACTGTTTGGGCACATTCTTCGGCTGCGCTGCACTCAATCTGACATTCACAATCTTTTCAAGCGCAGCTTTAGTTTCCAGCGTAGTGTCCTCGATCTCTTTCTGCAATTCCTCATCCCCATCCCCATCCCCATCCCCATCTCCGTCTTCCTCACTCCTCAAAATCTTCGGAATCAAATCCTTATGCTGAGAATACACAATCTTCTTAGCATTCTCATTCTGTCTCACAATAGCGTCATACGCAACATTCCCATGAGCATCAACAGTCAAAGCCAAAATCTTGGACCCAGGTTTCGCAGACTTATTCCTACCCATATCAAGAGGGTACTGCGCAACATGAATCTCTGGAAACGCACCCCCATCTCCAAAATCTTCAACTTTCCTGGGAACAAAACCCTTCCGCTGCAAGTAAAGAGGTACAGGTTTGTAATTGATCCCACCACCACCAGCAGATTGTTCAACCTCAGATGAACTAAACCTCTGCTTGAACCACGGATCATTTGAATGATCATAATAAGTTGCGCTGGTTGATTTCGCCGGAGGCAGCAATTCCTTTAAAGCCGCCATGATAATTGGAGCCGTAGATTTAAACCCTAACCCTAAAACGAAAAAGAAAAGAGGATTTGGGGATTCGACAACAAAGTTTCTGCGATCTGGACGAGAGACAGAGAGGCGGCTGGTGATAAAAACAACATCTGATAATTGATGTCTGACGGGGAAAAATCAGAAATCTAATGGGTCGTTGTTATTGGGCTGGGCGGTACTATATTTCTCGGGTCAGGGCTCCAGAATAGTGAGGACTCGGGTTCTGAAAGCTGGCTAATCAAATAAAACCACGTGGAAGAACACGTAGCTCGTGACCAATGAGAATGGCTGACCAATAAGGACTTACCATTTATTTATTACGAGGACAAACATGTCAATTGGATGAACAGATTGGACTTGTATTTGTAATTTAAGAATTTTGTAGAGGGACCGTTTCGTGTAGCAGGCGCAAAGCAGCTGCTCGGTTGGAGCTTGTTTGATAATTATTATTTATTTGAAAATATATTTTAATAATGTTTTTTTATTATCAAAAAATATTTTTAATTTTAATATGTTAGAACGATGTGAGAATAAAAAAAATTAATTTGAAAAAAATAAATTGTTTTTTAAAACATTTTTAAAACGTAAAAAAAACCCCTTCTTACTCGAGTCTTTCCACACTCACTACCCTGCTCCTCTCAAAGTCGTCTTCTCTTTCTACTGGACGACCTACAAAACCAAAAAACCCTCTGTTACGAAGACACACGAATATTATCAATGGCGGACGGAGAGAGCTCGAAAGAGGCAACTGCAAGAACGCTGCGGAACGCGTTTGGCAATGTGCTCTCTTTCTTCATCCTCCTCTTGATTGGAGTTCTCGCCTTCTCGATCCGCCTTTTCTCTGTCAGTTCACTCTCTCCCTAAAAACCTCTCTCTAGATCTGATCTTTGTAATTGCCTTCTCTTTTTATGATTTCTGTTTATTATGTGTTTTAGCCGTTTCGTTGCTGCGTAAATGGGGATATAATAAAATAAAATAAAATTGATTGTTATTGTTTTAAATTTTAAAATTGGAATTGTTTTGAATGGATGCAAATTCTGTCTTTTCCATTTGATTTATGAGAAAGCAGATGAAAAGCGAAGGAAAAAAAATAAGAGTTTTTTGTTTTCCTTAATTTTTTTTTCCTGGAACTAAACTGAGAAGGTTGGCTTGGCTTAGGCAGGTAAATATTTGTGATTTTTAAGCATCCGAATCTGTTACTATTGGAATCAGGTTTGATTCGTGTGTTTTGTTAGTAGTTGCATTTTTGTAAACTTGTGGATTGATTTTCAGGTAATAAAGTATGAGAGTGTTATTCACGAATTCGATCCTTATTTCAATTACAGAGTTACTCAGGTTTGATTTCTTTCATAAATATAATGCTTAATGTTCTTTCTTTACACACACACACGAATATGTATAGAGAATGAGAAATTTAATTTTTGGTGGCTTCAGTTTTTGACAAAGAATGGGATTTATGACTTTTGGAATTGGTTTGATGATCGAACCTGGTAAGCGCAGATAATTCTCATGGTGAAAAGTTGTTGTTGGTTAGCTTTTCGTTTTGCTAGGTTCTTATATGAGAACTTAAATTGATTGTTTTTTGTATATTTCATTAAGGTATCCTCTCGGCCGTGTGATTGGTGGAACTGTTTACCCTGGGTTGACCTTGACAGCAGGCACACTATGGTGGTGAGTACCTCGTAGGTAACCATAAGAAATGTATTCATTAGTTTCTGGCATAAATTTGCCAAGTTAGTTTTCTGTGCTTGTTGCTGGATGCAGTTTCGTTGAATTGTAAACATTTGAAATGTCATGTATTACTGAGTCCTATATATTCTAATTTTTTTGAGTCATTACTATGTGGTTTCAGGTTATTGAATTCTTTGAATATTCCATTGTCTGTCGAGACTGTTTGTGTATTCACAGCACCAATTTTCTCTGCATTTGCCTCATGGGCAACTTACCTTTTGACCAAGGTTTATATTGTGACCCAATTCACGTCTCTTCTTATGTACATTGGAGTTCGTTTTGCTGATGACGTTAAATTGTCTTGTTTTTCAATAGGAAGTTAAGGGTACTGGTGCTGGACTGACAGCAGCTGTTCTTTTGGCCATGGTAAATTATATAACGGGTATTCATAACTTATGTGTTGCCTTGTAATTGTGTTTATTTTTTTGAACAGCAGCAATAAGGCATTACTTGTTAATACAAGTTCTTCATCACAATGTTAAAAAAATATCTCCCCTAGTTTCTAATATTCTGTATGTCTTTCAATTGAACAACGTTCTTTTTTCTTTTTTGGTAGTATTCTGGTTAGTAGATGAATGAAGATTACTGTGAAATAGATGTTATTATTTATTATTTGGATGATGCAATGTTTGACAAATTTGAAAGAACAATGTTCAAACTCTAGACATATATTTCAAAATCTGTATAGTAGGGGTGGCCTTCTTTATGAGATATTCTCTTTGTAAGACTTCTGTACCATGTTGTTGTCCTTCAGAATGTTTAAACATGTGAAACTCAAAATCTTATCTGCTAGATTATTTGCTCTTGTTCACAGGTTCCATCATATATATCTCGATCTGTGGCTGGTAGCTATGACAATGAAGCTGTCGCCATATTTGCTCTTATCTTCACTTTCTATCTTTATATAAAGGTGAGAACTTTGATGTAAATTAGAGAAAGCAAAATTCCACCTTATTCTTCTTCTTCTCAAAACTGTTATTTTAAGGAGCAATGATATCTAATGCACTGGTTTTAATAGATTTACTTCGTTAACGTGTTTCCCATAGATTGCTTGTTGGTTCTGTGTTTTTTTGCTTTTCACATTTCATTTGTTGCTGATATAGATTTTATATCATGTGCAGACATTGAATACAGGATCCCTCTTTTACGCTACTTTAAATGCCTTGGCATACTTTTACATGGTAGGCTTTCTGATAATGTTTTTTGGCATCTTATTATTCCTTATGATATTTATGTTCATTGTTATATTATTGTCTTTCAGGTTTGCTCATGGGGAGGGTACACCTTTATTATTAATCTAATTCCAATGCATGTGCTATTGTGCATTGTGACTGGTCGCTATTCTTCCCGACTGTACATTGCATATGCTCCTCTTGTAAGTACCTATAATGCTCATTAAGTTTGTATCACCGTGAAGGGAAAAATAAAAAAATTAATATTTTATCACCATAATTGAAGATTGCATGCTAATATTACTAGTCTTTGGACAAGACAAGGAACTGTTTACATTTTTTTTCTGTGATCATTAATGAAGAATACTTACGATGGAGTTAAGACTCAAGGGTGCGCATTAGGATACATATGGGTGAGAGTAGATGTTCGTTGTCAGCCTCACCTTGCCTTTTGGTGTTTACATACTCTTGATAACTAATCTGAACCTTTTCATTAGCAATGATTAAATGATAACTATTTTAACTTACATATATCACTGTAATGCAATGACATATTTTATTGATTTCCTCTTCCCATGCAACTTGGGGTGTGCTTTTGTGGGGGCACGTTTCAATACTCGTCTCTTGTTTTACTCACAGGGCACTATGTATGTGAAATTTTCTCATCTCTTTTGAAGCACATTGTTAACACATGCAATTTGCTTTTGCTTTAAGGTATTAGTTACAAGCTATGGGCTTAGGCTATGTTTGTTTCTGGAATTCACTTTTCAGGAAATCACTTTCCAAACTTTCCTGTATTTGTTTGCCATTAGGAAAGTTGGTCAACGGAAAACAATTTCCAGTCAAAGGAAAATTTGGCTTGGTTTTCAGGAAAGTGTTTTTCTAGAAAATTTAGGAGAAACACTTTCCGGAAGTTGTGAAAAATTTAGAAATGTCATATTATTTGCTGATTATATCAAATTTGGTCCTCAAACTTTTGATTATTATATATATTTTGTTTTGAATATTTATTTTTCAATTTCATCTCTTAAAATTTAATTTTTATATTAACTTTGGTCCTCATTTTTGTAATTGTTATTTGCTTTTCCCTTATCATTTTTTTATTGAAATTTTTTATGTATCAAATTTGGTCCTCATTCTTTTGATTGTTATTTATTTTATTTGAAATAATTTATGAAATGTTAATTATTATTATTTTAATTTCTTCATCTTTCATTTTTTTTTATTTTTTTAGATTTGATCTCTATTATTTTGATTATTATTTATTTTATTTGAGATAATTTATGAAATTATATTTTTTTTCAATTTCATTCTCATTTAACTTTTTAATCTGTAAGATTTGTTCATTATTTTAATAAACTTGAGAAAAATAAAACATTAATAAGTTATTTTCCAGCTCCTTTTCCATGACATAACCAAACACTGGAAAGTGTTTTCCAACTTATTTTCCATTACACTACCAAACATCAGAAAATAATTCACTTTCCTGGAATTCACTTTCCAAAAGGAAACTACTTTCCAGCAAACAAACGGGGCCTTAGAGACAATAATTAAGTAGTGTTTGGTTATTGTCTCGAGATGGAAGAGATGTAGACAATGGAGATAGAGGGGACCTGCACCTTCATTTTGAAAGGACATAAATTCACTTCAAAATTGTCCCGGTGACAAATTTATTTTATATCTCTGTCTTTGTCCCTTCAACCAAACACGTTTACGTCCCTTTTTTCCTAGGACACTAACCAAACATAACCCTAAAAAACAAACCTTTTCTTTTTATATTTGGTACCTGTCAATGGGTGAGCAGTTTTTCTTTTTTCCACTTGTTTTTCTTATTTTGACGTGTTAGCTACAAGTCATGGGCTTGGGAACAATATTCAAAGAATGCATCTTTGTTTTCGATGTGTATTATCTATCAACGGATGACTAGTTTAACTGATGCATTTTTGTAAAGAAATTTTCCTGGGTTAGACATTGAAGACTTGCAATGGTCATCTCTACACTAATGAAATTTCTTGGTTTTAATTGAATTGGACATTTCAATGCAGGTGGTTTTAGGAACGCTTTTAGCAGCTTTGGTGCCTGTTGTTGGTTTTAATGCAGTTATGACATCAGAACATTTTGCTTCATTTTTGGTGAGTTGTTTTGACACATAATCCATTCAGACACAATGTTTTTTTAAAGTTCATGAATTTGGTTATTTGTTCATCTTGAAGGGGGAAAGCAGCCATTGTACTTGCCTTAGAAATGTTATCTATTGTGAAAAATGAAAAAATGTTGCAGGCAATAATCTTTCTGGATGGCTGTGCCATGCTGTCTCTTTCAAGTTAGAGATCAAGTGGGTTCTGTTACTTTTCTGTGTGAGACTACTATGTAATAGTGCAAGATTTTATTATATGCTATTGGTATGGAGAGGTCTAGCATGCTTTTAGGGTTTTATCAGTAAGAACAGGAAATAAATAAATGTATTAAGATTGAGTCATTTTTGTAGATGAGCAATAGAGCCCTTATTGATGCCTACTTTAGATTTCCAGAAAGGTCCCTATACATGAGCAATAGGGCAGTTGTATCTGTGTTTCTTTCTTGATTCATTGTCTTGGTACTAATTTTACTTCTCCAGGTTTTCATTATCATCCATGTGGTGGCTCTTGTGTACCATGTCAAAGGGAATCTCTCTCCAAGAATGTTTAAAGTGGCTGTTACGCTTGTTGTATCTGTGGGCCTGTGAGCTTCCCTCATCATCGTTTTTAATTGAATGCAGGGGATAATTACACTAGTAGTGCAAAAACTTTACAACTTTTCTCATTCAAGTGCATAGACTTTAATTTTTTTTGGTTTGAGCACTCGAACTCTTTGAAAACTTCTGATTAAGTACTTTTGTCTATCTAATGTCCATTGTTCTGCAATTTGATGATGTGTCCTTTGACCACAGCCCGTCTTGGTACACAAACTTTCACTTTATTTCAATCAAATACGTAGACTTTAATCCTCTTCATTTTGATGCATAAACTTTTTTGATTGTGCCATTTATATACTTTCGTCAATTTCTCATTTTCTGATATGTTTTTTTTTTCCTCGGTAAAAGTAGCCTCCAAATTGATATTATGTTTAATGAATGAAATATTTTGAATTTAAATAGATCCTTTTAAGAAGAACAGACTTTTGATTGATGGTAATCTATCTAAGTTCTACACTAAGGTTAAAAACTATTTTATGATTAATCAGAAGTAACAAATAAATTATTAATACAATTTAAAATATTTATCATTTTAATAAAAAAAATGGAAAATCATATGATTGAAAAATAAATAGGAAAAATTAATAGATTTTTTGTAGCAGTATTCAATTGGAAAGTTGGTGTACCAAAATGAAGAAGAATATAGTTCATGGATGTCTGGATACATATTGAATCAATATTTCCTAATATTGTATGTGTTATGATTGAACATGAGACTAATTTCCATACTTCAATATCGTGTATTCAACAGGGTAGTGTGCTGTGCTATGATAGCTGTTCTAATAGCACTGGTAGCTTCTAGCCCAACAAAGGGATGGAGCGGACGCAGTTTGAGCTTGCTTGATCCGTAAGTATCTAGTTTTGTAATTCATATAAGCCTTTACTGTAGTACCTCTGAATCGATGCAATCCTACGGAATCTAAAGGTTTTATTCAAAGATAGAACTTGGGTTGGTGCAATTTGACTGAACCTACCTGAACTTTTAGGTTTGAGTTCTTTGGTCTTTTAGTGGGCTTCATGTAGCCTGTTTCAAATGAACAGACCTCCATATCTCCCCCGTCCATCCTCTTCCTGTGACACATAAGCAGTCCCTTTGACATGCTATCTCAGTTGTATTTATTAATTAGTCCATGTTCATGCCCTTACATGAAGACATTTATTCAGCTGTTTGTTTTAGTGATTGATATTCCCAAAAGTTTTTTGTGTCACTCATTCTGACCCATTTTTATTTCCATTGCATTATGACAGAACTTATGCAAGCAAGTATATACCAATCATTGCTAGTGTCAGTGAACATCAACCCCCTACTTGGCCATCTTACTTCATGGACATTAATGTTTTGGCTTTCTTGGTTCCAGCTGGGATTATTGTAAGCTACATGTTTTAAATGCAACTTAGCTTTTCTTTAACCTATCACTTCACAGATGTGTCTCATCTTGGTCTTTCTTTTTTGGCAGGCATGCTTTTTGCCTTTATCAGATGCAAGCTCCTTTGTTGTGCTTTATATTGTAACATCTGTATATTTTTCTGGTGTCATGGTGAGAAGAATCTTGGGACAATTAATTTCTTGGATTTTCTTTTTGCCTCTGCTCATTAGTTCCCGTGCTCATTGTGTTTTCCTCATACCATAGGTGCGTCTTATGCTCGTGCTTGCTCCAGCAGCATGCATCATGTCTGGGATCGCCCTTTCTGAAGCTTTTAATGTCTTAACACGATCAATCAAGTTTCAGCTACCTGGATCATCAGGGACTTCCCAGGTTGATTTAAGCATGCTTGCTTTCCTCTACTGTTGGCTTATGCTTGCTCAATTATTTGTGAAGTCAACTTCCTGACTAAGGTTTTGTTGATTCTTTCGATGATTAAGTCAAGGGATACCAGTCTGAATGCCGATGGAGAACAAAATGACAGAGCCAAGACTGAGAAAATGGATGAGACAGTAAAAGAACGACCATCGAAAAAGAACAGGAAGAAAGAAAAAGAGCCTGTGGAGAAGGCCTCTATAAGGTCCCGGATTGAAAGGAGACTTCTTGTTTTACCTTTGGAGGCATCTGTCATTGCTATTATCTTGCTCGTGTTGCTTGGCGCTTTCTATGTGGTAACCCTCCTTTTCTTTTTCCCTATATTGTGAGATTTCACATGCTTGCTCATGTTTTGGTATTTTCTATGCTACTTCTCCATTTATGTTGTGCATTGTAGTTTTTTTTCCCCTACGTCCTTCTGACCATAACAGTTGCTGTTTGGGATGAGCAGCCGATATGGTTATAAACACAAGATTTCCTCTTATACAAACCCATAGAGAGGAAGACAAAGGTCTGATGTAGCTGAATAAACTGTCTGCAGTAGCCTTTTCAACCATTTCTTGCAGGCTCTTAAAACTGAACTGGCAGCCATGGTTGAAATGTTGATACAAATGAAAAAAAAAAAAAAATCACATTTAGCATGTCACTCAGGTATAGGATTTGGTTAGTTAATTTGGAGCTTAGTAATGTAAATGCTGCCTTGAGAAATTGCATTGGCTATAGCAAAATAAAGTTGCTTAGAATGAACTCACTTCACCATAAACTACTTCATACTTTCATGGTGAAGAAGGTTAGTGCTTGCAATGTGGAAGCTGCTCTTAATGTTCATGCTTAGCTTGCAACCATTAGCTTACTAGCACCTTGGAAAAAAGTTCACAAGTAGGAAGGTGGAAACTTGTAATGTAAGTAATTATTTTGTAATCCTTTCTGGATGGAGGAGGATGTGTTTTGAATTAATTAGAAGTTGTATTTTGGAAATAACTTAGACAAAGTGGAACCTAATGCTCAAAATAATGAACTGAATCCTCTCTCCAACCCTGTTCTCGTTCCTCTTCAAGTGACAGTCTGAGGTTTTGATCTGATCATATGAACTAAGCATAATGACATTCCATAGGAATTTGCAACTCAAAGGTTATGCCTGTAATTATCATTTTGTTTTATCTGGTGGAGACAAATTTGTTTCCTCTTATTTATTACCCATTATTGCTTAAATTTTGAAGGATTATATCTGATTACAACTTACCTTCATCTTTGTAGGTTCATTGTGTCTGGGCAGCAGCTGAAGCTTATTCGGCACCTTCTATTGTTTTAACAACTTATTCACGAGATGGCGGTCTTCATGTTTTTGATGATTTCAGAGAGGCTTATGCATGGCTAAGCCACAATACTGAGGTGGATGATAAAGTAAGTTTTTACCATGCTACCATCTTCTTGTGCCCATTTGATGATCATGGATTCTGCAACATGTTTAATAATCATGTTCCAAGTTTATGGTAAGCGGTAGGGCATCTAAAAGCTTCCTAGCATTATGTTTTTGTTTTATATCAAAATATTGAATATTTTATTTGAAATCCCTGGAAATCATATTTATGGGCTTGTAAGAGAAACTACAGGATAGCCTCAATAAATTACCACTCAATAAATTAATAACTTTGATAAAATAATATTTTTGTTCAGTCTTGACTTAAATTTGAAGTGTAAATAATATCTGCATTGAATAAGAAATTTCCATGGTCCCAAGGGTATCAGTTTATAGAGGCTTAACTGTGTTAAGTGGATAGACTGACTATTTATATTCTCCAGGTCTTATAAAATGATAGCAGTCTATTAGAAATCAGGCTTCAGGTATCCTCGTTATAGTAATGTTATAATCTATGACCTCTAGTCAACTGGAAAGGTAAAACCAAAGCTCTATGTACAGTGGTATTGGCTTTATGTGCCAAACCCGCCTCTAGAAGTTTAACCATGAAAGGCTCAAACAGATTACAGAATTTGACGATCAGTATTGTGTTAATGTTTGGATTGAGCAAGTAGAACTATCATGCCTTTTATTTAGAAAACATAAAAATGTAAAAAGGAAAATGAGTATAATTTGCTTGACAATTAAACTGCTGCATAAAATCTCATTGAGATGATACCATAATAAGCTTGAAAATGAATATACAACAGCATGTCATAGTGCTGCTGCTCGGTGGAAGAAGCTTTGTCTGTGATATATTGGCCCAATTTCCCCTTAATTAGTTGCATTTGTACTTGTACTTTTGTAGCATGAAATGTTATTGAACAGTTTGTAGCCTATTTAGGAGCTGTTTCCTTTTGTTTACTTTTAACCTCCTAATTTGGTTGCTTTCACCAAATGAAAGATGAATTGACTTTTAATTTATGCAGGTTGCATCATGGTGGGACTATGGTTATCAAACAACTGCAATGGCTAACCGCACTGTTATTGTTGACAATAACACCTGGAATAACACTCACATTGCAACCGTTGGTACTGCTATGTCTTCTCCTGAGAAGGCAGCCTGGGAAATCTTTAACTCCTTGGATGTAAAATATGTTCTAGTTGTCTTTGGAGGTTTGTTTCCTTCCTTCTTTACATGCTTAGATCTGTACGTGTCCAGATCAGTCCTCACTTGAAATAAATATATTGTTCTGATGGATTGCTTAACTGATCAGGTCTTGTTGGCTACCCCAGTGATGACATTAATAAGTTCCTGTGGATGGTCCGTATAGGAGGGGGGGTGTTCCCTCATATCAAAGAACCTGATTATTTAGTGAGTACTTATACCAGTTGCATATGACTGACATTCTGTTCCTTTGGATTCTTCCTAGTAGTAAAATGTTACTTGTTTAATAAATAATAGATATTTGTGCATTATGGTTAAAACTGGTAGATGCTTAATCTTATTGACTTTTCTTTCCTTTCCTTCTGTCCAAAGAGAGATGGTCAATACCGGATCGATTCTCAGGCCACTCCAACCATGCTAAATTGTCTCATGTACAAGCTATCATATTACAGGTCTGGTTTTGCTCTCACCCTACCTATTTAAATGTGAAGTATATATTTGTTTCTGAAGTTAAGACATTTATTTGTGTTTTGTTACAGGTTTGTGGAAACTGATGGTAAAGCCTTCGACAGAGTTAGGCAGACAGAAATTGGGAAGAAGTACTTCAAACTTACCCATTTTGAGGAGGTACAGTAATATTGATTTGCACATGATAGAAATGTGGACAACTTAGGCAACCATTAGGCAGGCCTCCTAAAACTGGAGTGAAATAATGCATGCGAACAACGCAATTTCCTATGCTGTGCGGCTACCTAAGGCTTTGCATGAGAAAATGCTAAAGTTATTTTTGGGAAAATGACTAGTAGTAGATGATGACAAGTATTCCTTTAAACTTTGTCTGTTTTTCCTGATCAGAATTTGTGTTCTTGTCAATTTAGGTATTCACAACTCACCATTGGATGGTTCGCATTTACAAATTGAAACCTCCAAAGAACAGGATTCGAGGGAAGACCAAAAAATCAAAATTGGTGAGCATGAAGGATTGATGTTTGCAAGCACGTCTCTTGAGATTGAAACCTAGGTTCCTACTCTAACTGCGTTTCATTTGTTCTCACTGCAGAAAGCAAGCTCAACTTCTAGCTCAAAAAGAAGCGCAACAGGAAAGAGAAACCCATGGCACTAGTGAAATAAATTATAGGCTAATGTGCTCATATGTCTGTAATTCATATAATTATAATCAAGAAGCTTTTGAGAGGGATCTTGCAGGCATATTTGATCATTACCCCGGTAAAAAGCACACCAGTAGAAGGATTTTGCAGTCTCCACGTATGATCTTGTGATGTCTTAACAGGACTAATCAATTTTGGATTAATACCATTAGATCTGTACTGAGCATGTTGATGCTATATGATGAATGGCATCTCTCATATACGTGAGATAATACATTTACCAGTTTTCTTTATCAGCGAAACTTTACAGCTTGCGGGTTTTTTTTGTTAACATGCCTGGTTGGCTTAGTGCAGCCCGAGATGAAGAACAGGATATATGAGGTATTCAAGAAGTCAATTCTTCTGCATATATCCTCCAACCAAGCCACACGGCTATAGAGGTCTCAGTCAAGACACCTCTCTCGTTCTGGTAATACTCTTTATATCTTACCTGGGATTTAATTGCCATTCCCTTCGTCCACTTGATCACCATCAACACTAGACTGCAACCAACCCTGAAGGTTCAGGCTTATAGCAGAGCTTTTGGTCTTCTACAATGGATTGAATCTCTGCATTTATGAAATTCAACTTCCCTTCTCAACACTCCTACTCGAGTCATTACAGATGCCATCTGGAAATGAAAACCACTGTTTATCATCTGCCTGCATCTCCGAAGAGAAACTTCATTTACAGTAGCAAATCAGAAAAGTATCCAGCATGTAATCCACCAAGAAACGCAAACTTAGCAATCGTATTCCTTAGTTTGAAAGCTTAGGTTCCATGCTAAAGGATTAACTCAGTTTTCTGAAACTTAGAACTACATGATAGAAATTCTCAATATACAAGCTCAACAGCTGCTCTCAAATTCTCATAATAAATTCTCAAGCCTTTGATATCCTTTTGCCTATAATCATTTCCCACTTCCTAAACCAACAAAGATTGGTATGAGAGGAGAAGGCTCTAGTCGCTTAAGCTCTTGACGCCCAATGGAACCTCAAATGACACCATGGAGAGCCCAATTTTTTTCCCCACTTCCTGTGTTCTGGATAAATGGGGGAATAAAGCGAGGAAAAAAGAAAACGAAGGCGGAATTAATGTTTCTGATTATACAATAGTTGTTATCGTGGAGTAAAAAATAATCTGCAAGTTATTCTATGCCTGCACCCTTTGCTTGAGGTTTATAAATCGCTAGGTTGTTAGTTCTCCATGCAAAGGCGTAGGTCCGTAGTCATGTGAAGTTCTCTGTAGCTGACTGGTGAAGTGTACAAAATGAAAGAATCAAACCGATAAATACAAGGATTTTATTCTAATGCAGCGGGCACAGCCCCTCCTGACAAAAGCTCCTGTCAAAACCATGTTGTCGGAGCTTTTGGTGTCTGGTTGACATAAATACCGATGAAGCTACAATAATCATCGCGCAGCAGATTATTTGCCGAAGAATTGCACCATCTTGTCATCCCACTATTCTAAGGCTGTTATAGTTTCTTAGGCAGGTTGTAAGCCTTCTTAAGGAACTTCGCAGCTGTCTCATCACTCCGATAGCACAAAACTCGCAAGACTGTGTTTGGTTCAGTAGAATTCCATTGACCTGTAGTTGGAGGCATTGGCAATCTGGATTTAGCAGAAGAGCCGTGACTGTCGAATGACAGACTTCTGAATTGCTCAACAAGGCTCGCAGAATCTATATGAAACAAGGAGAGTACATCTTTAACTGTGGTTGAATACTTATCAATTAAATCTGTTGGCAAACCATCTCCGTTGGACCAGAACATATCTGTGAGAAATTTGAAATCTTCCTCGATTATCTCAGAATCTTGAAGAGTGAAAGCGCGAGCAGGGCCTCCAGCAAGCAACACCATCAGGAATCCATCAAAAGAAGCTTTCATAACATCTGTGATGACACGTGTTCTCACTCTGTCATGTACTGTAGATGAAATAATTTCCAAATATTGCTCAAGCTCCTGAAGGAAAGGCTCAATCCTAGAAGATGAAACTTCTCCAACATAAAGGCCATCCCACAGAACATGACTCAGCTCATGAAAGACAACCTTGTACGCTGTTGCCTCACAGAGAAGCTGGATGCATTCAACAAAAGCAGATCTTGACAGCTCAAACTTTTTCCCTGTTCCATCAGCAAAATGATTTGCATTGGTAGCGTTAGAATTCCTAAGCTGGATAACAGTCCTCTTCTCCAAAACCTCCAACTGTGTGCGAATATACTGCAAAGTATTCATACGTACACATAGCTGCGGTATCCCATGGGAGCTATCGCCATTCACAGTCCCAACCAGACATTTCCTCCTCTGGGTTATTTGTGACTTCTCCTTCTTAAATACACGAAATTTTGATCCTGTTGTACATCTAGTTAATGCAGGCATAGTAGGAATGAAAGTATCTCGTGTCCCTGCACATTGTAGAAAAGAAACTTTCAGTTATTTTGGGGTTTACATATAAAAATCAATGCATGTTTGCAGGTTATGCACTGCATACCACAGCCAGATTTTGCCTTCAATATGTAATTCTGCAAACATCTGTCAAGGCCAGTGACCAAATCAGGAAGCAACACTGCATGCATAGGTATTGGCAACAAGAAGAATGCCTCCAAAGTTTCATCTACACTGCGTAGAACTTCAACAGCAGAAGGAGCAAACCGCTCTTTATTTGCACGTGGATTCCATACCTGCATCATAAAGGTGGCAGGTCGTTTCGTGGATAATGCAAAAGGGATAACTACCGCATCTTCTAATCAGAAAACATATATTAATTTCTCTGCTAGTTTCCATGTATTACATACCTCTTGTTGTAGATTTCTATCAACCCACTCTCTCAGTCTGTCAACTCTCGTCTTTATCCATGACTTCACAAGGTTGGCAATTACAGCTTCAGCCTCATAAGGAGGCATCTCTTGGATTATTGACTTCCCACCATCATCACTGTCTACTGCATCTTCAACTGCGATCTGCACAATATCTTTCTCCAATTTGTCAGCAGCCCTCAGCACCTCAATAGCATCAGGTGTCAATTCACTGATACTCGAAATGAATTTCCTCAGCTCATTCCAATAGCAAGAATGAAGCGTGGCTACAGCTACGCCTGCTGCAAGGGGGTGCCATCTCTTCAGTATGGGACTAAAAATTGCCTTCTCATTAAAAGCCAGTTCACTGATTTCTTGTGCAAGAATAGACAGGCGAGGGAGATTTTTCCTTTGACTAGATAACTGTTTGCTAGCCTTAACTTTCTCCATTTTCTGTTCTAAGAAGATCAAAACAGACTGTAAGTCACCAAATTTGAGAAATATATTAACTGAAAAAGTATAAATGAAATAGAAAATATCCGTTAAATCGAGAATGAGCAAGGAAGGCATCATGAATTATTTCATACATGAAAAAAAAAACCAGTGATAGATGCATGTCTTGCAGAAGTTGTTTTAAATAAGAAGCTTGTTTTGAGTATACATGAAATATTCATGATGATTTAACTTCTTTTATCAGAAAGGTAAAGTCCTAAAGTGGATACCAAAAACACTTGAGCTAAATATTTACTGGTAAAGCTTGTGGGAAGTTCTTCCATCTTATCAAGTCCATTGTCAGATTGAATATTCATTTAGCAGATTCTATCATCACAGATAGGGCAATCATGCTTGAATGAACTTGCCTGAGCAAAAGCAGAGCGCAGTGATGATCTGATGAAAGTGTCAATCCTATCATGAGCAACATTGACTTCTTTCCTTTTCCTACGATTCTCATGAGAGATATCTTCTTCCAGTATTTTTGCTGCTATAACTGCCAAAGAAACAATGCTTTGCATTGATTCAGTATTGTCACTATGGAAACTATCATGGTAAGCAAGAAGCCTTTTCTCTGCCCAACCCAATATTGAACTCAATGTCGAACTCAAAATCTTGGAATACTCTGGATCCTTGCTTGCCTTTGCATCCTTTTCGACTTCCATCAACACATTATTGGCAGCAAACAACAGGTCATCCTCAACTTGGCCAGTCACAACATAATGGTAAAATAAAACCCACAGGAAACAGAGATTGTGCAACATTTGGTTCATTCCAAGGATTCCCCAAGTCTTCTTTACGAGTTCTAAAACCTCATCAAGCTCTTCAATAACAATTGATTCATCATTAACATCAAAGCAAGCATCTAAGAGCAATTGGTAGAGTCTCAGATTCAACGGAAACCCATCTGCCCAGTGACAAGTTTCAGAAACAGACCCATCAAATGATCTACAAGCAAGAGACATAACAGCACTGCGGAGAACTTGCATCGATTCACTGTTCTTTCCGGAATCAATTGGTTTATCTAATGCCCCACGAATAATCTGGTGGAGGCGCTGTGGAGCAGCGTCTGCCTTGTTCAGTGGCAGGTGAGGATGCAAAAGCAGCCCCGCTTCTAGAAGCTTCAAATTTCTCCTCTTCCATGCTTCGTATTCTTTCTGATTAGGAAAATCTACAGGCTTGAGCTGCTGCAATAGTTCAAGTGGCAGAACCATCGACTCCACACGCCTTCCAAGCTGATACAGTGCACAAGAAACAGAAGGTTTAATAATTGCTTCACACTGAACTAGAAAATCTAACCGAGCAGAAAACCACAGCTTAAAAACCAGAAATTTCACCAGCATTCACACGAATTAAATTATGGCATTATCCAAGTGGAACCTTTCTTTTATTATCGATTAAACTGTCTACTCTTAACTGATAATTTCTGCAACCTTTGGCAATAAAGAACAAAAATGAAACTACTTATTGATTTTCCATTTTTCCTGTTATTTAAGCAAGCAGACAGAGCTAAAATGCATCCAGAAATTCATAAAATTATTTAATTTACTAATCATCTCCCTCCTGCAGATGAAATCACCACAAAAAAAAAAAACCATAATTAATCACAAAAGACTCCATTTGTCAGCTTATAACATGGTACATAAAAAAAAAACAATTGTTTTAGATTCTCCCAAGAGAAGATAAAAGATTCCATCAAACAAAGCTTAAATCAAACAATTTCAATTTTTTTTAAAATGTTGAATTTCATTTAGAATCACCAACCAAGGTCAAACTCTCACTAATTACTCTATTAAAAATTCATAACAAGTTATCTATCTTTATTTTTAGAAAAAAGAAAAAAGAAAGAAATCAAATTCCCATTCCTCTCAATTTTCCGAGTAACCAAACATACCTGACCAGCAGCAATCCTCAAAATAGCTCGCCTAGTTCTTGAATCAGTCTGCTCCGTGACCCTCATTTGAACCCTAATCAATTCCCCAACCGTCGCTCTCCCTTGATTCCCCACCGATTCACCACCACCAAGTCTCCTTTTAGAACCAGACCTCATCCCCAACGACTTTTTCACCTTACTCGCCGCTGAAGACGTGAGCGACCTCTGCAAAGACGGGGGCGGGGATGGAGCAGCAGCAGCAGCCGAAACCTTATATTGAGAAATAGTCCTGTCGGACTGAGAAATATAAGTCAAAGGCCTAGTTCCAGATGTCCGGCATGCTCCGATGAGGATCTCGTAAGCAGTATGTCGGAGGTCCGAATCCGACAATTCAGAATCAAAATGCCCAAAAGGAGAATCAAAGTCTTGAATAGGGTAAGAAAGAGGCATGACTCTTGTTTTGGTGGCAGCACAAAACTCTGTTTGTTTGCTTCTCTTTAATAATAATAACAGTAACAGTAATAAATATGGTTTAGAGTGTTGATGAAGTTGAGGAAAAAAAAAGAAAAAGGTAAAGAAGAATCTAAAGGTGGTGATGGGCCTCACTGACCTCTCAACTTTCAACAAGTGCCCTCTTCTTCTGATTCTCCCTTGCTTTGCTTGCCTTTAAAGGAAGTAATGATGTTGTAAATGTTACCAAGAGGGAGGGGGGCAGAGCCGGAGAATCTCACTTTTTAGTTCTTGGCAGGGACACGCGACTGTGCTTAGGAAGGGACAGAAAACGGTATTTCTTTTAACACTTGTTGCTCATGGATTGAGTTAGATTGACTCAACTGTATTTACAGGCTTCTTCTAGTCAGAGTAGATCGTGATCCATGTTTAGTGGCGTTTGGTACGAGGTTATCAAACTTGGAGTTAATTATTACAAAAATAAATCTTTAGAGTGTAAAGATTAGTTTTTTAAGGATGTTTATAGTTCAAGGGTTTCATTTTTAGGATGTTTAATCCCAACACCTTTTAAGATATGTAATTATTTTTTGTTTGATTTAGTTTTTATAAATAAAAATAATTAAATTAAATTTTATAAAATATAAAAAATAAAATTGAAATCAAACCAAAATCATTTCTAACCAATTGATTTTGTGACTAAGTTGTTTTATATTTTAATTGATTTAACTAGTTTTTTTATGGTTTTGTTTTTTAATTATTTTTTTCTGATTTTCTTAATTAAATTGGTTATATTTTTTTGTGGCTCAGCTCTACTCTGATAATCTTGGCTTGGGTTTTAAGGTGCTTTGGCAACCGAACATGTCAACAACCCTAACTCAACAAGTCCTTGACGAACATATAACCCTGTGGTCGAACTTGATTTGTTGGCCACAAGAACAAAGAGACAAAGTGTAGACGCCCTCCCTAGTCATCACAGTCCTAATAGAAAAGGGAACAAGGTGGAAGCTAAGTCCATACTGGTCCAAACCCTTGACGTAGAGTTATATAACCTCAAAAAACTATGACTTCTTCCAAGACTTCATTTCCATAAAAATAAACCTAAATAGTTACAACTGGACCCAGAAAGCATATGCGAAACTGACCCAGCTTTCATCCTTAGTTTCAAGGATGTAGTTGTGAAACTTGTGATTCTAGTTATGAATTCGAGATAAATTTTATAGAAGATAAATTCTAAAAAATAACAAAGTAAAATTCTCAATCATAAAATAATAAGAGATGATATTGGAAAAAAAGACAATAAAAAAAGAATTAAAAATAAAACAAATAGCAATAAAAAAAAGAAGATCAAATTTGACGTAAGAATAAATCAAAATTAAATGTTGAGAAATGAAATTGAAAATAAAATTCAATAAGTAAATGATAAAAAAGAAAGGGATGACATTGAAAAACAATCAATTAGAAAAAAAGATAAAGATAAAAATAAATAGTAATTAAAAGAATAAAAATCAAATTTGATAAAAAAATTAAATGAAACCAAATGATGCAGGGTGAAATTGAAGAAAAAAATAATCTACGAAAGATAAAAAAAACAAAATAAGTAGTAATCAAAAGAATAAAAACCAAATTGTATATAAAAAATAAATAAAAGAAAACTTTTGTATTTTATCATAGAGAAGTGAGAGAAAAAGAAGAGGAGAAGAAAAAAGTCCACCAGAGCCACACCATCGGTATGCTGTTGACACATGCCCTGCCAGAGGTACGATCTCGATGCACCAATCTTAACGATGCCTAACGGTGCCGTAGAATGTAGTGTTTGATCGCTGGAGGAGCTTGCAAGTGTTGTTTAAAAGGTATCAGCTCCTTTCACTCGCTGATGCATGCGTTGCACATACCAACCACCTTTTCCTTTAAAATATATTTTATATATGTTAAGATACCCAATTGTCCTTGAGTCTATTTGATAATTACAAAAAAGCCATAACGAAATCACTAAAACACCCCTGGACACAAGTTTAAGAAAATAATTTTTCAAGAGTAGTCAAGTACTTATACCATGCAACAAAAAAAAAAAAAGCCATTTGCCCTTATTTAATTTTATTATTTATTTCACCGTATAGCAAAAAAGTAAAGAGATATTTTATCTCATTCAATTTGATAATGCTAATTAAACATTATAAAAAGACTATTTTACCAGCTAATTTATGCTTTATTAGCTTGTATCTTGAAGGGTAAAAGTATCATTAGACCGTAACAATTTACAGTGTAACAAGTCTTATATGGCTTCTGGTTTTTTTAATAATCGGTGATGCCAGTTCAATCTCTTGAAAAGGCTTGTATTGTTGTGAACAAAAACATCATTATTTTATAGCAATTAACAACGGAATGAGTCTTGCTCCGCCTTGTTCGATTGATGCCAATTACTCGTTTATATATATATATATATATAATTCATTGGCTCGTTATTTATGTAATAATAATATAAGTCAAAATTGTTAGGTTGTTGACGACCACGAGCGTTGACATGCGGCTCCAATTCCAAATGTTTATCCACCAAATAATTAGCAGAAGACTTTGTCTCTTTTTCTACCATTAGCAGATAATCATCAACAGAAGAGCTTATCAGCATGTGTGAATTCTTTCAATTTCTCGCCAAGGCGAAGTGTGCGTGGACAGCCCCAAATCTAGCCATGACAAATTTGACTTTATAGACAAAATATCAGTAATGTCACACTCAAAACTATAATAATAATAATAATAAATAAAAATAATAATAAAAATAAAAATAAAAATTAGTAGTAGCTACTTGCTATTATCGATGATTATTCATTGCCATATACAGATGATGATATAGAGAGAAGGGTGTCTCAATGGAGAATGAACTTGCTAGAAAGTCCCACTTTAAGTTAGCGGTTTTGACCATGTACATAAAAGTTTAAGCCATGTTTGGTATTGTATTTTAAATGGGACGGGCTAAAATTTAAATTATTTTTTTAATATTTTTCGACCGTTTTGATATATTAATGTTAAAAATAATTTAAAAAATAAAAAAAAATTATTTTGATATATTTTCAAGTAAAAATCATTTTAAAAAACAATCACTACTACAATTTAAAAGAAATAATTTATCAAAATATCCTTATATAATAATGGCATTCTTCTATTTTCTTCCACACGACTTTTAGTCATTTTTATATGTATATAAAAATATCTTTAAAAACAACAAAAAAAAACATGAAAGTGAAAATTAATTTTCAGAAACTTAAGAAGTCCAAAAAATAGATGAAATTGAACAAACAAACAAATAAATAAATTGAATATCCTAATAAAAAAATTAAAACTAACAACATCACAAAATAAATGAATAACATATAAAAAAAAACATTGGAAACTGATAAAAAAAAACAAAAACCCCATATTTTGCAAAACTTGTTTCATTGTTGTAGGTATAAGGTTGAAAATTGAATTTCCATACTTTTATTATTTATAACCAATCTTAACATTAAATTTTTTTGCACACATGATATATTGTTCAAATAAAAAATGTTATTTTGGTTGGACTAAATGTTATAACTGTTGATCTTTATGTTAAATATTCATGTTTTTATATATTTTAATGATAACAATATAATAAAAAATGAACTAATAAAATGAAATAAATAGTGATAACAAAAATCATTCTGGTAAACCTTTGAGAGATAGGTAAAAACTCTTGATATTAGTGATGTAATTTCACCAAGAATTGTTTTTTGAAGATGATACATTTTAAGTGAGAAATATATTGAAGAGAGCATATTTTCAAATGGAAAAAATCTTGGTATAAATTCATCAAGTAGTGAAAAAAATCTTGAAGAGAATATCTTCAAGTGGTGTAAAACTCTTGGTTATGATTCATCATCAAATGACTATTGTACTCTTGAACTTGAACTAGTGAAGGAATACAATACTCAAGTACGAGTTGGTACTTGAAGTGTCGATGTAGCCTTTCTGAACCATGTTAAAACGAGTTTGCAAATTATCTTCCCTTATCCCTTACTTTATGTATTTTAATTACATTGTTGATTATTATGTTTATTTAAAGTAATTTGCAATTTTTGTTAATGTTAATGATATACTTAATTCATCACCTTTTAGATGTTATAATTGCCTTAGTTCTTGAACAACAACAACACTCGATATAAATTTATTATGTGGTGATAGGATGTTGTGATACACCGATATCCCTTATTCGATCTAAGCTGGATTGTGATGGAGTTGAGAAAGAACCTCATATAAAATATTTTTTATATCCATTTAGCTCATTCATATATTTTTTTCTTATATATAGACACATTCTTCATACCCAGTTCTTATATATATCCATTCAATTATTTTCCATCTCAAATATTTCTTCTAAATACCTATAATTCATACTTCAAGGTACAATAACCCCTGCCATTGTAGTCAGCTTAAAATTTTGCATAATAGATTTGCTATTGTGGTTGAAATAAAATCTACATGTGAGTTTCATCGTCAAGGTTGAATTAAATTTCACAAATTAAATCCTTCCATTACAATCAATTCCTTTCCTTTTTTTAATAATATTTTTCAGTATGTCGTCGTGGTCCATTTAATTCTCGTATAAATTTCGTTGTTGCAGTCCATTTAATTTTCATATATTAAATTCTTAAATATTTAATTTTATATGTCATGCAGGTAAAATTTACATAATATTATTTTATGTCCCATGTGCATAATTTATATTTATTAATTCATTACCCCATAGGAAACATTCACATCAGTCTCTATCCAAACAACCACCTAATTCATATATATGTATCCATGGTCTTCATCTAAATGACTGATTAATTCATGTATCTGTATCCACAGTCTCCATCCAAATGACCGACTATAATACCAATCAATCATATTAGTCTTCGTTTATATTACCGACTAATTCACATATAATTTATTAGTCTCTATTGTTGTAGCTTATTTATTAATTTTTAATATTTTCAGGTTACACTGTCATGGTCGATTACAATTAATATATTGACTACCATCATTATGATCATTTACAACTATATACTGGTCCTTGTTACGATCAATCATAATTATTTACGAGTTTTGCCAGTACGACGATTCACAATTTTATACCGGTTATCATTGTTGCAATCGAACACAATTATCTACTGGTTATTACCAATATATATATATATATATATATATATATATATAATGGTCATTCACAATTATGTACTATTGGTTCTACCATTGCAGTCAAATACAATCAACCACATTTATATCTTGCCTCATCGACACAATTTCTTATGATAACAATTATACACAACATATATAAATTTCATTGCAAATTAACAATTATTAAAGCATTTTAAATAATTGAAAAGGCAAGGTGCAACCTTACCTTAGACTCCTACTATACATGCTCCTAAGAAGTTGAGTTCCATTCTAGCGTTTCTCCTACAACTTCCATAATAAAAATTAACATTTGCTTAGTTAGATTCACACTTAATTATTTGTTTACCAATAAATTTAGCCTAATACATAATTACACTAATCACAACAAGTATTGGCATAATCTTAATCTATTTCACATTCAGCCTAAAACTAAGCATTTCAATATTATAGCTTCACATTCAAGTTGACACTCTGGCATCTCCATACATCTTATAATGCCAACTAATATACACAATAAAACCATTAATTTGTATTAAAAATCCATACATAAATATTCATGCTGACAATTTAAATCTTCACTTAGAACTTTTACATTTTAAATTTTAATTTCATGTTTAATACGTTACAAAACAATTATTTCATCTTTACTCTATTAGTTTAAGGTTTTAACATATAAATTTCTACACTTCCATAATTTCATTTGAACATAATTCTCAACACAATTAAATTGAACAATCAAAATCAACCTTTCTAAATTTCCCTAAAATTTACTAAACTAATAATTTGACAAGTTCAATTGAAATTCATAAATTTTGACATAACTCTTCAATCTATTTTTCAAACATGTTTCTTTCGTACCAAAAATATAATACACAATCCTAATAAATAGTTTCACATATAATTCAGATAAATTTCTAAATTTTATAACAACTTTATTGAATTAATCTTTCCTCTTTTTAATCAAAGTATTTATAGCCCAATTCAAACCTAAAAGAATGAATGACTTAGTCCAACACAACAATTTAACATGACATATCAATTTTTATCCAACTAATTTAATATAACCCCATTCTCTTTCATTTTCAATATAATACACATCAAACCAACTAAAAAGCAATGTCAAATTCCTATTTTTTATCCAAAATCTTCAAAAATAACCATTTGTCAATTTTAACAAAACTTATGATTAAATCAAAATTTTCACAATTCATTTTTCAATCATTTCAAATTTCAAAACAGTCATACAATAGAAAAACCAATTCAACATTTTATTTTTCAATTGAAAAAAATCTCTAATTTCTATGTATAACCAACCACTTTTCTAGCAAGAAATTCATGTTCTAGTTCCCAACAAATTTTGATTGCATCTATCTAATTCATTACCACACTACTTAACTCATGATTTTATTTGGTTCCTTACATATCTACACTTCAAAGTTTCCCAACTTTCACATTAATAAAGAAAACACAACAACACCATCTCAATCTTTTCTCTTTTAATTTGAATACATCAAGGTTTATAATTATCCCTCACAATTCAATCTACTCAACATACTAATTTCTTAAAATTTATATACTCAATTTCTCGATTTTGACGTAATATACTATAACCTCATTCATTAATTTTTAAACATTAAAAACATCATAACAACATAATTAATTCAAGTGTCAAGATCAACTTCTTAAATTTCTCAAGAATTCACAAACCCAATATTTAACCACTTTTAACATCCTTTACAATTTTATCATAACATTTACAAATTTATATTTCAATCATTTCTCCTTCAATATCAAATACTCACATATTCACAAACTTGTTTAACAAAATTTCACATTCACATAACACACTTTTCCTCCTTTATATGTATGTACATCATATGAATTCCAACACACTTAGTCTATAATTCCAATTGATTTAATTACTTAATTGCACATCCACATTTCCAAACCGTATCCCTACTATTTTCAAACATTTACACAACATGCCAAACATTTAAAAAATAAAAAAATTATAATTCAATCACCTTTTCTAAAACCTTCTCGTTAGCTTATAACATTCAATATCATAAAGACATACAAACTTTAAATTTCCAACTTTTTCACTCAACCACACATACCAAAAAAATTAACATATTTAAAGTAGCAATCCTTGTTACAAAATAGACTCATACTTATACATTAAATGAATATATATTATCACATAATTTAACAAAAATTTCCATCCACAATACACCCATAGCTGGCCTTATTTGCATCAAATAACAATTGAGTTTTTCCCCCAACTATTTCTTTGAATCCACCTTTATTAGCACCTATTCCACGTCAAATTTATCAAACTACCACAAAACAATCATTTCCCTAATTTATCATAAAACCTTAGAATTGCTAAAAAGTTTAAGGGTTTTTATCTTATTCACAAAAAACACAAATAAACATACAATTAGCTCATACAAGTCATCTTACCCGTAAGATTTTGAAACCACTTTGTGAGTTGTTTTGCAAGTTTTCTCTAATTCCTCCTCCTTTTCCATGTAGAAACTTGTTTGTCTCCTTTTTTTTGCTGTCAAATCCGTCAACAAAAACCTATGAGAAAAGAGAAATGTTATTTTCCCCTAATATATTTTACATTAATACATTCTTAAAGTCCCAAATCTTTGTAACACCCATCTTATTTTGAAGAAAAATGAAGAGTAAAATTCTCCCCACTTTTCTTTTCTTCAAGTTTTGGCTATCAACCATATATGCAAGAAAAGAGAGGGAATTTTGGTTTTTATTTACAAAGTTCCCATTACTAATACCCACATGCTCTTTTCTATATTTTACCAGACCATCGATATTTTTATGTACTGTTTTATTTATTTAAATCATCAAGATTTTCAAACTAATTCATCGAGGACTTTCATTCCTAATAATACTAAAATTTTCCTTAGAGTTTTCACCACTCTCAGTTAAAAATTATGCGATTAAACATAAAGTTTATACAGATAATTAACATTATTCGCAAGTAAATTCACACATTCGTTTAGTTAGAGTTCTATAATATTTTCTAAGGATTTTTTTTTGAAATCACTGAATTTTATTTTAATAATATTTTATTTGGCTGGAAATGTTTTTGAGTTATTATGGTGTTCATCATACTGTTTCATCAATTTCAGATTGGAGGTATACATATACTACTGAATTTAAACTTATTTAATTTATTATAGGGTTTCTAACACTAATGTATCAATTTTAGACCAGGGGTTTATAAATATGGAGAGAATGTTAGTATGAGAACTCTATTTATTTATCTAGCGATCCAAGGTATTTATAGACATAAGTCACACTAGCTCACCTCGGTACAAGGGAATTGTACAATATTGGATTGGTAGAAATGTTGGAAGCTATTAGTTGTAGTGCCTTGCATTGTTGATGGCGAGAAGGTTGGTTAACATTAGTGACACATGGGCTAGAAATAACTATTGGTCGAGAAAAAGGTTCATGCTTTGTATAGAGAGTGGTGTCTTGTTTGTACTACTACCATTGGTTAAAACTATGGTGCCAATCATGCATAAAAAATTACACTTATAAAGAATCTATTAGTAAAAGTATAAAGAAGTTATATATGTAGATGTTCTGATTTATTTAGACTAAAAAAGTGTGTTAGGAATTGAGAACATTTTATGGTACCGGGTGTAGCCATTTAGGTTGGGACCTAATTGGCGTGGGGGTTGCCATTTAGGCCACAACCCAAATGACATCAAGGCAATAAAGATTACTGTTTAGGCCTTAACCCAAACAATAACAATATTTGTTGTCATTTAGGCTTTACCTAAATGGCAACAAAGTTGTCGCTATTTAGGCTTTATATGCCCAAATGACAATATTTTTATTATTATCGTTCATGCTTTGCATACCTAATTAGCAATAATTTTTTAGGTAAAAATTCATGCATCATGAATCTCCCTTCCAAGTTTTTTAAACAATGTGTTTGAAAGACTTAACAAGCAGAAGTAAGGGAAGAAAACTTACTTGTTTTTGAATAGTGTCACCTATATGGTTGTATGAAAATATTATTGTAACTACGTTTGCGTGAGAGATGAATGCTGTGTCTACACATTAATGTTTTATACATGAGATTCTGTCAATATTTTTGAAGATGAATGCTTGATCCTTTTAGAGATAACTAGTTAAAAGGACTTAGAGACAAGTAGTCATGAGGACATAGAGATAAGCAATCACAAGGATCTAAGAAAGGATCTATGATATTTTTTAAGATGTTTGATACATGTATAAAAAAATTCAATAAAGACATGAATATTTTTCACGGAGAAACTTTTTAAATATATAAGATTTACGTGGAAACTTTTTATTTAGATATTTTTGGAGACATGAAGATTTTTCATTGAGGTATATTTAGAGACATTAAAGATATGGAAAAAAATAATGTTTTTTATTAAGAAAATCAAAGATAAAGATACAATGCATGAGATAATCTAGGGATTATATGATCTTAAGTAGCTAATCAAGTGTGCAAAATTCCTTTATTTTTTCTCTGGTTTTGTCTCTTTTCTTATAAACTGATGAAGGTAACATCTTGCAATCAATCTTTTTATCTTCTTTTTTAAATCATGATATTCCTAGTGTCATTCCTATGATCATGATGAAAAAAGACAAAACTTGGGGTTTTTCATGTTCACACCACTTTTCATTAGAGGTAGATATTGTAAAAATCATTTTTCTCTGATGGTAGCTAACACCTCAGTCTATACGATAGTTAGATATGTATTTATGAGCTCAGGGAATGTTAGGCGATCACATATATGTCATTGACACTCTTTTTAACCACTCCTATAGGAAACTAATGGCGTTGTGAGGACTCTATTTGTGCATGGAAATGAGGGTTTCCTTGTCTAGTCACACTGGTTTGTTACATCATAATATAATCTTCCATTGTGTGATTGACATTGAGAAGATTTCTTTTAAGGAAAATATACAACATTTCCCATAAAGAATATTTATAAACTTCATTAATCAAGGTTTCTATGGAAATAGGCTCAATGAGTGTCTTCATATTGAGCATTTCTTCATTGAACCTTTAAAGATAGGCTTTGATGCTCTTATCTTCAAGTTATGTGACGACAAATAACTTTATTGTGCTTTTTTTTTGTTGCTAGAATGCTTATGCTGAAACGAGATATGAGTTTGAAGCTAAGATCATGAAAGTTAAGAATAGATTTAGGCTTCAGAATATGGTATCATGTTTATGCAGATCCACAAAGTGTTATTAGATGAACTTTGCACATAACATCACTATCTTATATGATTAGCTCTAAGATGCTTCTCATATTTTGTATATGCTCTCATAGGTTTGTAAGTTATTCATATTTGTCTAGGCTAACTTTTATAGAGACATAGTCTTTGAAGACTTGAGTGTGCAATATTATGTGACAAAGAAAGGATTCTTCCATTTAGTAAAAGCTATATTCTTGATCGTGAACTCGTGGAGTTATATAGCTTATCTCATGCCTAGATTTTTTTGGTGCATGAGTGAGACTAAAATAGAGATATATGAAGAATGAATCGTTTGGAGAATCTTGTGTGAGAACGATATGTGTAACTCCTTTTGAGTGAGAGCGTTACTTCATGAGTTGAAAATATTTTCCAATAAATGAATTAAGTTTGAAAATTGACTGTAAAATATTTTTTATTCACCAGTTTTTTTTTGTAAAATATTTATGAGAAACAAACAGGAAAACATTTTTTGGAGGATATTTTTCAAAAACAAACACAGGAAAATATAAACATTTTCCTGTAAAATATTTAACATAAAAAAATAAACCTTTA
>Ga0325414_1000279_pt1 | contig 38019 bp, 18 predicted proteins | sample PopdelMetagenome_8_FD_206183 | JGI IMG/M metagenome (GOLD analysis project Ga0325414, IMG submission 206183) | Populus deltoides microbial communities from Bellville, Georgia, United States - Leaf-PdKOR-R3 | ecosystem: Host-associated > Plants > Phyllosphere > Phylloplane/Leaf | place: USA... | reverse complement strand
TATTCTTCATATCTCATCTTATGAGAATATTTTCTTTATTTTATAAAAGAAAATAACATAATAAGTATTAGTCTCGGCCACTATAATTAATATTCACTCCTAATAGAGCATTGACCAAGAATATTTAGGAACAATGCTTTGATTCAATAGAATTTCTTATAATTATAACCAATTAAGTTTTCCATTACAAAAAAATTTTTATCTTATGGGATTCATCTTTACTTTAGATTCAATAATCAAACTTAAATAAATACTAAAGATAAAAAATACATTTAAATATAAAAATATATGTTTTATATGAATAATATCAATGCCACATGTAACTACTAAATTGACTACAAGTCAATACTTGATGTGTATATAATGGCATATATACATGCTAACGTGTATATAGTCTCGCCTAAATAGCATGTTATAACTTATCCTTGCTTCTATCACAAAAAAGGTTGTACTAGAGGTTCTTGACCTAATAGTTAGGTCTCTATATAACGCCCTCATAGTCTTTTATGTCTCCTATAGAATTTGGACATGACCACTTCTAATAGGATCATATCAGCTTTGTTATGACCAACCTTAGCAATCAAATGTTAGGGCATATTGTTAAATGAGACACCTTCTTCAATTATAACCATTTGTATTTGTACACTATTAATGATAATTGTGATATACAAAGGTTTCAAATGGTAAATTATTACCAATGTTAGCTTAGGAATGTGATTCTAGACTTTTGTTCAACCATGGGCTCTCATTGGTTGACCTCAACTATTTTCTCATTTTCTTTTTTTTATCTTCATGATCATTGTCCAAATAAAATAATTAGTTAGGTCTGGCTTTAAAGGAATATAATAGATTAAATATTATGTCAGTTAATGCAACTCCCTTATGGTAATTCACCTTTATATTAAAATGTTTTCCAAATCTCTATCCTTTAATGCACCTTACTCACCTATTTATTGTATTAGGACTGAGAAATATAGTTATTTTTTCTCATTTTATTATGTGTTATCATTAAAAGGGGTTTCCAAACTTTTTCCTATAATTTCATCATTTAAAAAATCATTTGCATCGATAATCAAATCATTTTCATTGTCTAGTTGGTCTTTCATTTAAACAAAAAAAAATTTTGAAGCCTTCACATGACTTATAGGGTTTTTTAGAGCTTTGAGAATTTTATTGTCCTCAAGCACTATTAGTGTTATCTCTTCAAAAACTGGTGTTTGTTCTCCTTATATTAGGGTGGCTTTCTTGACAACACTTTCCTGTTACTATTATTTAACAGCTAATGTCATCTTTACACACACACACCAAATAGTGACTTGGGCTAATTTTATGGTGTTTGTCTCCCGTGTTCAAGCTTGTAGGTTATTGGCCTAACACTTTGGACAACTTCGTTCGATCATTGTGGTCGTTGATTAATCTCTACCTTGACCTTGATAACATACGTACTAGATTGGCTACTTTTCACCATCTTTTTTATTATCTTAGTGATAGTTTTGTCTATTTTTCTAGAGATTTCTTCTGTTATTTTTTTTCTTATTAGATCATGGTCTACTATAACCTCTTAATATGAGGTGGTGTAGAGATAAGAACTCTCTGCACCCTTTTATCAATATTGTATGGTTGTTTAATGACTCTCTCATTAGCAAAGATGATAATAAGAATAGGTTAAATCCTATTAAGTACTAATCTCTTTAATATACCACTTGTAAACAACATAATTAAAACATGAGGCTATTTTCTTTTTATCTTTTTTTTATAATCTATGTAGTATCCAAGGCCTATTTATTAGGTAACTTGGAAAATTTAGATTCCAAGTTATTTTATTTTCAATATCTTTCATGTCGAGTGTTTATAATTGATCTTATTACTTATAATTTTCTGACCAATTATTGTTTGATCTATTGAACCATAATGAGACTAAAAGGTAATTTATAATTAGAAACTTTCAAGATTAAACACCATTAATTGAGTGAAATATAGAGACAATTTACTGTGATTAGTGATATTGTAGAAAAAATCAAAGAACTTAATGAATTTTTAAATAATTTAATATACATAGAGATATGTTGGATTATTAGGTGGAGATATTTTTAATGTTATTCAAAAGAAAACATTGAATAATTTAGGGATCTTTTAATCATTAACATGAGGAATTTGAATTTTATAACAAAAAATAATAAATTGTGTAGATTAACACGGTGAAATTAAAAGCTTTATATTTATTTTTATTATCTCTAAAACCTTAAGTTTTATTCTCTATTTATTTTAATTTACTTTTGTCAATCACTTTAGTTTGATTTAGGTGGTCAATTCTATAAAATCTCTGTTTGATTTCTAAATAGTAATTAATTTAGTAAATTTTAATACTTAATAGCATAATTAATACTTATGGATTCGATACTCTTTTCTTCAAAAAAACTTTACTACTTGTTGTGATTTTGTTCATTTGCAAATACTATCAAATAAAGGTTTTGGCATTGTTGTCGGGGATTTATTATTTGTTATTGATATTGATACTAGCTAAATTGTTAATAATTTTATTTATTTATTTATTTATTATTATTGTTGTTATTATCATCATCATTAAATATTGCTTTGATTAAATCTCAAATTTTCTATTCTTTTTTTATTTCAATATTTAGAAGTGCATACCCGTTCTAAACCATTTGAACCTATCTCCCGAGATTGAAAGAACTTTGCGTTAGATCAATAAAGAGAAGAAAAAATAAATCACCACATCTGTCATTATTATGGTGGAGTAGCGAAATAAAGAGGCAAATAAAGCTTTAAAATATTATTATATGCATTCAGTTAATGAGTATGCATCTATCATAAAGAGGCCGATTATATAAGCTAATAATTTTGAGATAAAGCCAATGAAAATTCTAATGATATATCAAATTGTTTAGTTTGAGGGCTATCACAGAGGGATCCTAATGTTCATATCGTAAATTTTCTAAAGATTTATGACACCTTCAAATATTACAAAGTGAAGGATGATGTTATTTTTTAAGACTTTTCTCCTTTTCACTTAAAGAAAAAAGTGAAGGCATGGTTGAATTCTCTACCACTTATTGTTATTACTACTTGGAAGGAGTTAGCACAAAAGTTTTTGGAAAAGTATTTTTCTTTGGCCAAAATAACAAAGATAATGAATGATATTACAACTTTCACTTAATTTAAAAATGAGTCTTTGTATGAGATATAAAAGATTTATTAAGAAAGTGTCTGCATTATAAACTCTTAGCATGACTTCAAGTCCAAACATTCTAGAATGGTTTAAGAGTTACAAGCAAGTCCATAGTTAATGCAATAGTTAAATGAGCTTCGAAGAGTAAAACTCTTGAAGTAGTTTATAGATCTCTGGAAGAATTGGCATCCAACAACTACCAATGGCCTTTTGAGAAAGCAATATAAAAGAAAAAATGGATGAAGTTTTTTAACTTGATTTTATTATCGTTTTGACAGAACAAATGCAACTTTATCTAAACAACTAGGTAAGATGAATGTTAATGTTATTCAAACTAATGTTATGTGTGATTATTATGCATAAAATCACTCAAGTATCAATTGCCAATTAGAGAAGCCTTTTGCTCAACGAAATTATGAGGAAGTTAATTATGTTTTCAATTTCAACATCAAAACAATTCTTATTTGAACACATTTAAAATGGAGAAATCACCTTAATTTGTCATGGAGTAACAATCAAAGGGAAACTAGACCACCTTAAAATTTTCAACAACAAGAAAATAAACCGACACATAAGAAAATGCTCATGAAATACATGCAAAAGAAAGAATTAGCAATCCAAAATGATTAAACTTTGATTCATAACCTTGAAGTTCAAATTGGTCAGCTCTTAAATATTCTTATAAAGAGGAAATATAGAACTTTGCTAAATAACATTATTACCAATCCTAAAAAAACATGTCATAGCAACATCATTGAGAAGTGGGAGGACAATTGAGCAACCATAACAACAAGTTTTGAGCAACATAAAGCTGATGATCATGAGGAGACCAGATCAAAGATGAATTAGAGGAGAAAACTAATTGATGTTTAATAAGGAAAACTGATTTTAAATGTTCAAGATAAACAACTAATGTTTAATGTTTAAGTCTATAAAATCTTCATCTAGTTATGATTCATATTTTTAGATGGATAGCATTGATAGGTCGGTAGCCAACACTTTTAAAGAGGAGAATCCAAAGATGTCACTTAAAGCATGTCTTACCAGCTCTCAAGTTTTTTTATGCCAAGCAAGTCATGATTAAAGAATGTAATGAATACTTGAAATCCTTTTAACCATTTCTTTAAGAAAGGAAGCCAAAAGTTAAAGAGATTAGGGTTAACACTGAAAATATAAAATCATTCATTCAAGAGACTCCTAAGAATGAACTTAAGCCACTACCATCCCATTTAAGTGTTGTGGAAAGAGAAAAGATGCTTAAGATTTTGGCAAAGCATGAAATGGCATTGGAATGGACCATAACAAACATTAAAGGTGACCATTTAACTCTTTTTATGAATAAGATTTTGATGAAAGAAAATTCAAAACCAATTACGCAACTACACTGGCAATTAAACCCGACTTTATAAAAGGTAGTGCGGGCTAAAGTATTAAAATTATTGGATGTAGGATGATGAGAACCAAGGGAAGTCTAGCTATAGACTTTAAACAAAGCACTTTTTTAAACGGAACCGAAGTTTTTATTTATTTATTTATATTATTATTCTCTTTAATTTTTAGATTTTTTAAATTTATGTCATTTTATAGGTTTGTGTAAGTTTAGGGGCTTTCCAATGAGTTACACGATTATGCTTTCAAGGACAACTTTCAATTAGAAATTGATGGAGCAATTCTTACTTTTTCTCAATTTATTTTTGTTTCTCTTCTTTCTCATCGAGGACAATTTTTTAATTAAGTTTAGGGGGAAAAGAATTAGTTTTATGCTAATTTATGTTAAAAGAGAGGGTGAGAGAGAGAATTAGCTTGATGAATAAAAAAATCACATGATAAGAATATGGTTGAAATTGATTATAATTTTAGGAAAAAAAACTCTTATTGCTTGAGTTTATTTGTTAATCCTTGATTTGATTTTGCTTAATTTGAGGTTTTCTATATTCAATGAATGCTTATCATGATTATCAATTGTTTTGCATACCTAGATAAATTTTATACGAATATTATAAATTTGTATGATCTTAACAAACTCTAAAACTTGTTTGATGACACTTGAGGCGAAACCATAGACAAAATATTACTTGGGAAATGATTTAGGTATTCTTTGAATCGATTGAGTCTTTCAAGCTTACCTATTTATTATCTTTATCTCTAGTCAGCCCTTTGAGCTTTGTGGAATCATACTTTGGATTAAGTATGATTGGTGTATTAAACTTTTTCCTTGCATATAAATTAAGTAGAGTGAAGATTGAATTTTTATTTTTAAATCTATGTATATTAGAGATTTGTTTAAAAAGTTTGTTATGGAAAGAAAGAGTCATACTCAAACATCTATGAGCACATCTGTCAAAATTAGCTCAGATTCTACAAGTAAGTGTGTTAATTCTACACTTTATAGAAGCATGATAAGGAGTCTATTTTACATTACTGTTAGTAGACTTGATATTTCTTTTAATGGGGGTATTGGTGCTAGATTTCAATCTAATCCTAAAAAATCACACCTTACAACAGTTAAAAAAAATCTTAAAATACCTTATTACTATAATTGACTATAGTGTATAGTATTCAAAAGATTCAAACTTAACTCTAATTGGTTATTTAGATGCTGACTAGACAAGTAATATTGACGACACAAAAAAATAGTATTGGAGGATGTTTTTATGTTGGTGACAACTTGACAGCATGGATGAATAAGAAACAGAATTCAATATCATTGTCCATTGCAGAAGTTGAGTACATTGTAGTAGGAAGTTGTTAAACACAACTTTTTTGGATGAAAAAGATATTAGAGGATTATGGTTTCTCGCAAGAAACTATAACTGCTTATTGTTATAATTCTAGTGCAATTAGTATCTCCAAAAATCTTGTGCAACATTCAAGAACCAAGTATATAGATATAAGACATCATTTCATTAGAGACTTGGTTGAATTAAATATTATGTTTTTAGAATATATGAACATCAAATATTAATTGGCCGACTTATTAACAAAACTTTTAAATGGTCTACGATTTTAATATTTTAGGAAAGTTATTGGTTTATGTGACATGCATTAATTCTTAAAAGAGATAAAATTTGTAAATTAAAAAAATATGTGTGTACAAAGTTTATGTTTTTTTATGTTTTTCAAACAAGTGATAGGTTGTTAACACTAAAGCACAGAAGCAAATCTTATAAATATACCTCATCTAATACCTTTAAATCTTACAAATTTCATTTTGTTAGGATTAAGGCAAATTTTATTTTGTATGGTCTTCATTTTTGAAATTTTATTCTTTTAAAAGCCCAAGTAAAGGTATTATCTTAAGCACAATGAAGAATTCAAGTTGTTTTACTTACTATTAGCAAAAGTACAATTGATTTAAAAGAAAGTACGATATCAGTTAATGGGGAGTAAAATATGCCTTGAATTGACTAAAGCTGGTTAAATTTAACATTCAAGTTATTAAGACACTCCTCTTGACAGATTTTTGAGAAAACATCAAGAGTTCACATCATTGTGGAAATATATAAACACTTCAGTATGGATTTATTATACTCTTTAATTCTTTGAAGAAAAAGTCAATTGCTCACAATGAAAATAGACAAGCAATTACATAAGAAATTCAACAAGTAAGTATTCTAAACTAGTTTTTTTAAGTATAATTTTAATACTTGTTTAATTTGCATGCTATAATTGTTTTTCCTATATTTGTTTTGCAAGTTTATGTATTTGCTTAGCAAGCATGCTGTATTTTTATAATTATTACCATATTTTTACATTTTTGCATGATTATAAACTAAATATATATTTTTTACTTATATAATCTTTACTTGTGAGTTTTGAACATCAATTCCATCATATCTCGAATGCTTTTTAGAGGAAAACATATAAAAAAGTTATAAATGAATAGAAAGAACTTGATATGGTCAATGAGTTAAAAAGGAATGAAATGAATTTGTTAAAATTTCAAATTAAAATTACCACTATAAGTGCCCCATCCGAGTTTTTATTTATAGATTTGAGAGTCGCATATAGAGTTATCACTTTATCTTATACCTTTATTTTTGTGTTTTCGAAAATCAATGGAACAATTTCATTTTAAAAAATTACATATCAGTACATTTTTTCTACATTTACAAAGAGATTTTTTTTAAAAAAAATATATTTTTAATTTTAAAAATCACAAATTGATAGGAAAAAAACCAAATAACAAGTTTGAAAATTTCATTAAAAAATAAAGAGTGGATGGTTTCTCTCATTCCCAATTTTGATAAAATATGTCAGATTTAAAGATATGGTCTAATAACTTGAAATTTTCACTTAATAAGCATTATAATATACAAGAAAAGTAAATTTAGTTTTACTATTATGTGATATGTAAACCCAAATACTTAAAAGAGGAATGAATTAGGCGATATGATCAAAGTTTAATAAACTAATTCTCTTTCTTAATAAGCTCAACAATAAACACAAATTAGCCCATTTTTCTAATCATGCATTCAACATCAATATAACATGGAACAATAATTTAAAGGAGAAGGAAAAAAGAGATTTGCATGGTGATATATAGTAGTTTGATCCTATCATCTACAGTATTTCGCAAACAGTAAGCTATTATTACTCATTGGACTTTTTCAAAATGATGTCTCACATTTTTACAATAACAATCTTTTTTAAAGATTGATATTAAAAAAATTTTATACCTTGCCAAGAATTTTATTCAAGAAAGAAAATGATAATAAATTTCACAATAAAAAAGAAGATTTACTAAAGAAAAGCTCAAAAAAATAATATGAGGCATCATTATGATTATAGAGATGAAATTAATAAACGTGCAAGAAAATAACCACTTAAACAAATAATATTAGGATTATATCACCTTGTAAATGGGATATGGTTTTTTAAAAATATAGTTAAATTAGGAGCTTCAAAATAAAAAAAACTAGCGAAAGAATATAATAAAATGGGATATGGTTTTTTAAAACATGAACAATATTAATTTCTCCATTTAAATTCTTTTAGTTTCCTTTTTAAAATTATATATACATATATTAAATTTCTTAATTTAACTATTGTTTTTCTAAATAGCAATTATAGGAATTTCGGGTATAATAGGAGGCTTTTGTCAAATCTTCAAACTTTTAAGTGGACACCTCCGATGGTTATTGTAATCTATCTAAATTTTTATCATATATTTGATTTGAAAGAATTCTATGAAAGTAATTCTAGTTTTTATATAATTGTTTATCATTTATTTGACTATATTGTATAATTTGCTAATAAAACATTATAATTTCAGAAAAAAATTGTCTTTTAACAATCCGTTTAATTTTTAATAAAAGTTTATACTATTCAATGATAAAATTTAATCAATTAAAATATTTACATAACATATACAATAAATGTGTTTGATTATTAAAAACTAGAAACAGGAAAAAGTTAAATTAGTTGTATTGGTCTTATGAATTGAAGAAAAAAGTGTTAATTTATGATTTAGATGTTAATTATGAATTGAAATCGTAAAAAAGAAAATCAATTCAAAAAACTTGATAAAACATAAAAGATAGCCATAAAAAGAATGAGGATGAAATTTGATAAAAAAAAAACCATGAAGGATGAAATTGTAAGGAAAAAAAACAATCTAAAAAATGACCTCAAATAAAATAAATAACAATAACAAAAATATGACCAAATTTAAAATATTAAAAAATTAAAGGGGGTGAAATCAAAAACATTTTAAATTTCATAAATTATTCAAAATAAAAAATAGTAATAAAAAGACAATGATCAAATGTGAAGGAAAACGAAATTGAAGGGGTTGATTTGAAATTTTGAAGAAGTTGGTGCTAGATTTAAGGAGAGAGAAGAAGTCATCGGTGCCAAACTAGTGGTGCATTTGGAACACGCTTCTCCTCATCGTATAGGGAACACTGAGATCTTTTAAATGCTGCTTTGCAGATGGTCAAATAACATCGTACGTGGGTTGTCTATTCATTGACGTGTGTTACACAAGTGCCTACATGTTTTTTTTAATAATATTTAATATATGGTCAATTATAATAATACTCATGAATAACCTTTAAATTAACAATAAAACCAATGTAAAAGGAGAAAGAGTTGTGTTGATTTTATCTTTAAGAGCATTAAAGTAATTATACTATTTTGAAAAAAAAAGTAAAAGACCAAAACACCCGTGAGTGACAATCATTATATTTTTTTTATTATAGGGTTAAATTAGTAATTTTATTGTGCAATAAAAAAACAAAATAACTAATCTAACTCTATATAATTTGTAAAAGATATTTGTGTCATGATAAAATGACTACCTTATTTCTATATCTACATCAAATGTTTTGAGGCAAAATTCATCATTATAGTATCATAATAAATATTCCTTCTTGATCCATTAAAATACCCCATTTATCCACTCCTATTTTTTTTTTCTATTTCTCAAAAAAGAAAGAAGGAAAAAAATATAAAATTGAGGAAAGGACTATGTTAAAATAGATTTAAAATTTGAAATATATTTGAAATATAAAATTTGTTTCTTAGGCATATATTGAAATATAAAATTTGTTTAATTTCAATCTTATGTTAAGGAAATTGATGGGGATGAACTTATGAGAGCAATTAAAATATGGGAAAAATTAGCAAAAATTTGAAAGTTAGTGACTAATATGTTAGTTATCCCAGCTAAATATCAGCTTTGACGTCAAGTGTAGAAAAGCAACAAAAGCATACACATGAATAAAGAAGCCAAGACAACCTCAAGGTCCTCAACGTGTCCTTAAAATAAAGAGAGTAGAGAAATTATTTACAGACGAGAGAATATGTGACATTGTTGTTGAAACGGAGAAAATTATAAATTAGCTCTTCTAGCAAAATAAATTAATAGTCCTTCTAATTTAAAAATTAATTAATCAGTCCTTTTTATCCATTTGATGTCCCTTTCCGATTTTCTTTTTCAGAGAAATAAAAAAAGAAAAAATAGAAATTATGAAAAGATCCATCAGAGAAAAATATTTTTAAACAAAAATAATATTAAATTAAACATGATCAATGCTAATTAAGGAATTCCAAGGAATTGATCTAAAGGTTAAGGAGGCCTGCTCATTTTATTAATTTTCTAGGTTCAAACTTCATATCAACATCTTGAAAAATTTATTAAATTCTTCTAAATGCATTGCACTAGTATATAGACTATGCATCTATATATTATATATTACTTGCTCAGGGAGAGATTTAATCTTTTTTTTTTACTAATATGAGTGTCTGGATCAGTTTGCGTATAATCACAGGGCTCGAATTTGAGACCACAGAAAGAGCAAACCTCTTAGTCCAAAATTCTTATCATTGAGCCACCTACTAAATGGTTGGGAGAGACTTAATCTTTGTTGACGTGTAACATGTTATGATATCTTTATTGCTAAATAAAAAAAAGAAGGAAAAAAAAGACAAAACTGATAAGGACTAGTTAATTAGATTCTGAAACTATAGGGACTACGCAATTCATTTTAGAAGACTAAAGGGACTAGTTTGTAATTTATCATGTAAGAACGCGGGTAAAGAAGGAAAAGAAAAAAGAAAAGCGAGAAAGAAAGGGAGGAGTGTCTCTGTTTGGATTGTTTGTTGGTTGGTTTTTATTCTTCCGTGAGTTTTTGTGGAGAGGAGGACACTACGCCCTCTTTTTCTCTCTTTCTCCTCCTCTCTAAAAATAAATAAACAAAGAAAAAAAAGAAAACAACTAGGCATACTCTCTCTTTCTCCCTCTAAAACACTCTCCCCTTCACTGCAAAAACACAAATTCTTGGTTTTTTGGAGGGTTTGATAGAGTGACAGCTTTTGTGTATTTGTTGGAATGGGGATTCTGGAAAAGAATGGTAAAGTGTCAGTTTCCTAATATACAGAACGATCAGAGTAAGAAATGGATTTTGATGCCGGAATTCCGATGTCTCGTAGTGGTGGTGGTCTACCAGCTGTAACCGAGGGAACTTCTATGTCACCGTCTTTAAGCGAAGGTTCTCGTTTTCTTTCTTTTCTTTCTCTCTGTTTTTTTTTAATAACAATAATAATAGTAGTAGTAGTAAAAAAAATATATATTAGGAATTAGGTTTGTGTGGTATTTCATTGAAAATAAAATTCATGCAGAAAAGAAAAGAGAGAGAAAAAATGCAATTCACGTGTTGCTTGCCTTTGTGGTGCTAGTTGGGAATTCTCTGTTTTACCCTCTGTCTGTCGTAGATTTTGCTTGATCGTGTCTGAATTTGTTCAATTTCCAGCTTGTTTCTGTATTAAAACATAGGTTTCGTTTTGTTTTTTTTTTTTTATATCTTGGAGGTAGGAAGAAATTCTGGTTTTTGTCGGTGCTTTTACTTTGTTTGGTTAAACGGTTGGAATTCTTGCCTCTGTTTTAATCACTGTAACATTTTTTTTTTTAATGTTTTGCATGTAATGAATGACAACAATTTCAACTTTTCAAGAATCTAACAAGTTTGTTTTTCTTTATTATGCAAAATCCCAAGTATTTATCCCTCAGTGAAAACTTTTCTCAATTTTTGGACCCTTTACTTTCTAATTGAAGCAACTCTACTTATTAGAGACAGTGAAAACAGAATTCTAGAGATTATAGGAGGAGATTATGGAGAAAATGATTGTTGGGAAATTATTCTCCGTTCTCTTTGATTGATATTTCTCATAGATGTTTGAACTCAGTTATCCAGTTTCATTTTCAGATGCAATGTGGCAAATGAACCTGAGATCGAGTGAAACAATGGAAGCTGGGCCATATCCTGAGCGTCCTGGAGAGCCAGATTGTTCTTATTATATAAGAACAGGCCTCTGTAGATTTGGGGCTACCTGCCGATTTAATCACCCCCCTAATCGGAAGCTGGTATGAGCTGCAGTGTTCTTGGAACACAAACACTACTGTAATTTTTCTACATTTTCAATTAGATTCTTAGCTTGAATCAATGAAGGCAATTGGACTGAGCACCTGAGTCTTTGCAGATTGTGATTTCTGACTTATTTTTATAGAAATGTTATACAATTATTACATAAATTTCTATTTGGTTGTTTACAATTAGCATTAACAATTATATATACTTAACTGTACTTATGTACTAGATTTCAGTGGTTCTATTATCAAATAATGTTTCTGAATGTAGTCTGCTTCTAAAAGCTAATTTACTGGTAAGTTAAAGCAAAATGCATTGAACTCCCCTATTAGGGAAGTACAGTCAACATCCTAGAGAAAGCTTTCTGAATTTTCTATTTTCCTTTGGGGTGTATTTGTTTGCTTTTCCCTTGTCAGTCTATCACACATCCACACACCTAGCTGTGCATGTGTTTCTTTGTCTGATTGAATGCAGACATATCCAATAATGAATGGTTGGATGTGGGAATGGGGGGATTTTTTGTATTGACAATTGTTTTCCCATATGCATATATATTGGTGAGAGTGTAAATGGTGACCTGCATGGAGATGCACAATCGCAATGCATGTTTTGGCATGCTCATTTTCATTTAGCATTTTTAATATTTACGTTTCCTGTTATACAAAAAAAATCACATAAGATTGATATTTTGAACTATGATCTGTTGAGTTCCAGGCAATTGCAGCAGCCAGGATGAAGGGGGAATTTCCAGAAAGAATAGGACAACCTGAATGCCAGGTATATTCTGTGTCAACTGTTTATTAGCTTGTTTTATGTAGACTTCATTTTCAAATTTACCATCTTCAAGAACTGTGTCACTTACTTTACCACGAGGAATTCATATCAGAAAACTGTGTTTGTTCCTTTCGTTATTGTAAAGGAAAAGGGAATTGATCTGAATCCTACCATTGTATCAGTGGGAATGATAGTTGTCCTAGTGGGAAACTACTATTTAGTATTCTTTAGTTCTCTCTTCATAAAAACTAGCTGTTTGGTAGATCTTATTCAATGTGGTTATCACAATACTCATCATAATTGCAAAACTGAGGGACTGCGCCAAACGAGTTTGACTTTACCTTTTTGTTCAAAGTAACTTTCATCAGTTCACTTTACTCTGATGTGAATGTTTTGAAGCAATTCATCAGGTCTGGCCCCCATACCCTCCTCACATGTTTTTGAAGTTTTGTAATTAACAGTAAATGATGACATGAATTTTTTTTTTATGAAGCTTTTCATTTGTATTTGCTGTGGTGAAACCTGTATTTTGTTTTAAGGATTAGGATTCCATAAGCCCTTGAGTGATGCTATTTATCTCACATGGGTATTTAACTTCTCTTTTGTATGGTTCTAAAGTCTTCCGAAGTATGACCATGAGCATTCTTATACATTTGTTAAATATAGCTGGTTTACCTAACATGTTCTGTTGTCCAAAATCCCCTGGTTTTCTAGTTGTTTGGGTTGTGTCTTGGAGAATTGTTTTGTCAAGTTTGGGATTCCGAAGTGTCTTTATAGGAAGCTTAATTCTTTGACTGTTTACAGTGTAATAATTGTGTCAATGACTCAATATGAATGTACATATTCTAGTTGATTTTTAAACTCTCTCTCTTACAAATGTCAGATGTCCTGGCTGGGTCCTTGTCTGATTCTTGACCATTCTGCCACTTAGATCTTATCCCACCATGCAAGACTTTTTCGTGACATATTTTTCCTTCATAAATTATCTGGAAAGATATGGATTGAAGCTTTTGGAAGTTTAAAAAGATTATGGGAATGCCTACCACCTACTAATTGCTGGACATCTCCTAAATGATATATGTTAGATGACATATTACACGGAAAGTATAGAATTAGAAAGGTTGATGGCCTGAAAATGTATGCAAGTAAAGAAGATTAACTGGCACTCTCCATTTCCTTTATGCTTTCACAATAGAGATGGACTAATTTCCAACAATCAGAATGAAAGACCAAAAATGATGTTGATGACTGAGTCAATATTTGTTAGTTCTTGTATAATTGCAAACCATGATCTTTTACTTACTGATAGTTATTAGGATTTACACTTTATTTCGAGTACTGAGTTGGTCAGGTAATAGAAAATTTATGATAAATCATTAATTCACTATTTTTTTCAGAATGAGTGATAGAAGATTGTGGTACAAGTTAAATTCAGCCTGTGGTGCTTGAAGTTCTAGTTCATAGATCTGATATGGTGATGTTGAACCACTCAAAATTTAGGACTATTATTCACTTATTTGATTTTTTTTTGATCAGTTAGAATTTTTAGTTGTTCTTATCTAATCATTTGAGGACTTACGTGTTAACTAGAAGTTCATTTTATTTTCTTACTAGTAGAGTTTAGTTGTTTTTGAGTTTGGGAAGTCCTATTCCTAATGGTTAAAGGGTGTTGTCTGGGTTCTTGGTGTTTTCTAAGAGACTAAGAGCTCTGATTTTATATTTTAGATAGCCTTGTTGATGATTCAGAATTGATGTCAAGATCTCTTTCTCTTCTCTCTACTACAATTCTTGTTGGTTTCTCTCCTTTCTCTTGTTTTGTGTCCTCTCTCCTCTCCTTCCTAATGTCCACTATCTTGTTTTATGCCATCAGGGATTTTTTTATCCCTTTTTTTTGGGTATCCTGTAAAGTCATAGCAATTTCTTTTTCTTGTTATTTTTTGTTTGTAAAACTAATTTTGTACTTCAATTGCTCTCCAGTACTACTTGAAGACAGGAACTTGCAAGTTTGGGGCCACGTGCAAGTTTCATCACCCTAGAGACAAGGCTGGGATTTCTGGAAGAGTGTCTTTAAATATTTTGGGCTATCCACTCCAACCGGTATGGGCCTTTTACTTTTTAACTCAATTAAATAATTGTATGTTTTTTGTTACTTGATGTATTTGATTGATCTTCTATCTCCATTTGTATTCACTCTTGTTGATGATTCTTTGAGGAGAACTATTTGTAAAGGCACATAGAGGAATCTTGTGAAGGCTTTTCATGCTGGCCTTTGTACTATGGCATTTCATTAGCAGTTTCCAATTTTCCTATATGATCATTCAGATGGTTTCTTGAAAATGTTTTCCCTTCCACAATTCTTTGAGAAAGTTTCTAGAGTGAAGAATAACACATGCAAAAAATGTTTAACTGGCATTCACTTATTGTCAAAGTCTCCCTCAATATTATTTATCTGCTTGATGTGTCATTTGAAGATGGTGTTTAGATCATTTAAGGGGTCCTCTGCATCTTTGTTTTTTGGATTCTGTGGTTGAAGACGTCCTTGAACCATTGGATGAGTGGAAATATAAACTTTTCATTTAAGAAGTGATATTGCACTCATTCAAACTTGTCGTTCTAGCATTGCTGCTTATTACTTGTCCTAAGAATTCCTATTGATCCAATAGGATAGAGAAATCGATGACAGATTTCTGTGGTCAAATGTTAAGGTGCCAAAAGAGGTTATTGGTAAATTGGGGCACTACTAATAAGGAGTGGTCATTTTAGCTTTCAAGAATGTTTATTTGGTGAAGAAATGGTTATTGTCAATTCTTTCAAAACCACATTTCATTTGGCATGAGGTGATTTGGAGTCAATATGTCCTCCAGCAGAATGGCTGGCTTCCAGGATTAGAAATAATAATATCATTCAAGCTCGATTAGTATTTTTTTCCGTCTTGAATAACTTGTAATGTGAAAGATGACCTCATATTTGGTTCTGAAAGGTCTGTGGGGAGGATTTTTTTTTTCTTTAGCCATTCCATATCTTTATTGTTGTTCCAGTCCTCACCCTACTCCTATTTACAGTGCTCTTGTTTTGGAGGATTTTAACCTTTGATTTTCACTGCTATTAAATTGGAGGTTTTGGTCTTTGGATGGCTTGCAAATTAGTTGAAGTTCCTTTTTGCTCATCATGTTTGTTTCATGAATCCTTGTCTTTAGCCAGTCAAATTTGGAAAGTTTGATACTCTCTATGATCAATGAACTTGAGCCGGAGGTATTTTTCTTAGGAGCTTTAGAGGAATTTCTAGCTGACATTTAGAGAGAATGGAGTGGTGTTTTTGATAGTGCCTTTTATTGTTGTGGAGAATCCCTTATAATCATAATGTATATCATTTTCTTTTCTTTACGGATAAAACTTATTCTAAACAAACAAACAATCAAATAATTATGATAACATTTTGACATTATAGTCTAACATCTTACGTTTGTTTGCTTTCTAGCTTCTTTTTTTTTATTTTTCACTTTTGTGGGCATAAAAGACTAGGAATCTCATTTTGACGTTTTTATCCTGAAGAAATTAGGACACAGGCATTGCTGTATAGACATTCAATAATTATCATGTAGCATATAATTGACGAGAAGCGCAAAATTTTGACCAAATTATCTAGATACAATTTTAACATAAATTATTGCAGTCCATTCAATAGGGCCGACAATGTGAAAACAAAAGTGAGAGGTAAATTGGAAGCTAATTGCAAGAGTAAAAAGAAATTAAGATACGAAGAATCTATAAATTTATGGAGAAAAGCCAAAGAAATGTCTAGGAGAGCGTGGTGGACTCTTAGGTGTCAATTTTCTTGTATTTACTTTTAAGACTTCCAAATTTACTAATCTCCGTACTTCTTCCATTAGTTTTATATTTTTGCACTATGTCCAAGGGCTTTCTTGGAAATGAATGGGAGATATTTCATGTTGAAAACTGTTTGAGGGTTCCTTATGCAAACCTATAGATTGGAGTGAATGCCCGTCGGGTCAAACACCTAGAAACTTGTCTGATCTAACAAGGGGTTACTTAAGTGGGCCAACAGGTGAAATATATGATCGTTACCGCCTGTTAAGCACCGGTGACATCAATAATTTTTATATTGATTTTTCCAAAGAGCATGATTACAAGAATCTTTGTCGTGTAATGAACAAGCTGCTGTGCCAGGCCTTTAAAATCAACTGTGATTGGTTGAAACATATTTTAGATAATGAGAACTCATTAGTTTCGTATGGTTATCTCATGCCTCGAACTAAGATTAAAGATTTGGCTTGTTTTCAGTTTGTAGCATTCAAATCTGCAATGCTTCTGGTGGAATAAATAATGTCTTTGTTCATTTGTGGGATGTGTTTGCCTTGCAAATCTCCTGTCTCCCCAGTTCTATATTGTGTGTTCTTCCTAGGATGAATTGCAATTTTTTTCTTCATTTCTCTTTTCTTTTATTTCCTGCAGAATGAGATCGAGTGTGCTTATTACTTAAGAACAGGACAGTGCAAGTTTGGTAGCACTTGTAAATTTCACCATCCTCAGCCAACTAATATGATGGTTCCACTGCGTGGCTCTCCTATTTACCCTACTGTCAGCTCTCCAACTACCCCTGGTCAACAATCCTATCCAGGAGGACTTGCAACAACCTGGTCAAGGGCATCTTTTATTACTAGCCCACGCTGGCAAGCTCCTTCAAGTTATACACCTTTGATTCTACCTCAGGGAGTCGTGTCAGTCCCTGGCTGGAATGCATACAGTGTAAGCTGCTCTTTATCTTTTGTCAGAGAATGCAATTAAGAACAGTTTTTGGGTTAAATTGGAGGCTATTGGGCTTAGACCACACAATGAAGCACCTCCCTTAATCTCTCAAATCCCGGGCATGGACTGGTTTTTATCCTAGGTCACTTGGTATGCTACCTGATGATTTTGCCAGGATGAAAATTTTGCCTCCCCTTTTAATATTATGGTAAATTTAGTCTCTTGAAAAAGATTTCAATTTGATGCATAAAATTTTCCTTCTATCCCCAAAGATTCTGAAACATATTTTAGCCCTCAAGGATGCAAAGTTTTTTCCTTCCTTAAAAAGATTATAGTTTCATCGCTAAGAAGGAAAGTCTTGTTTGTTCCATCCCTAAAAGAGATATTTATTAACATTTTTAAGTGCTTTCTTCTACTACCCAACAACAACAACAACAAAGTCTCAATCCCAAACTAGTCGGGGTTGGCTTTATGTATCCTCCTGCACCATTTCACTTGATCACAAACCAAATCCACCTCAATATTAAATGAAATTTCTTTTCCCCTCCAAGTCTTAAATCTTGGGTCCACAGTTGTTTCCACGAACAAATATTGCTGACTTCATTAGCTCATGTCTTTTGCATATGTCAAAAAGGTCCTTCAGTCATGGTACTTAGTTTTTGATGTTGCTCAGGTTGCACATTGATTTTTTTTTGGGACTTAATTTTCTTTTCCTTTTCTTTTCATACATTAAATTTATTCAACTCTTTGTACAAGTTGCTAGTTGTATATAAATAGTGATTAGAGGCTTTACTTCCAATTATGATTGGAATAATGTTTTGGTAGCCTTATACAGATATTTTCTTTGTTCTGCTGAAAATTCTGGTAATTTTATTTTCTGGGTCAAAATGCCATTCAACCTTTTGGCATGTAAGAATCAGCTGCCCAGTAGTTTGCACTAGGGGATGAGTCTGGAGCTGAAGCTTAGTCAAAGTTGATTGGAGTTGGCTGGTGATGATGGCTGCATGGCTACTCATTGTGGTGATGGAGTGACTCTGCTTATTTGGGGTAAAAGGTGCTGGTGTTTGTTTTGGGGTAATGGTGATCTTGGACTTGGAGGTGGGTGTTTTTGGTAATTTTAATGATAGATGTTATGACAGAGTTGCTGAAAACAATAGGAAAGTTGATTGAGTGAAATTTCAATATTTCATGTGCATAGAGGCGACGCTTAGGTCATTCATAAGAGCACCATGCCCCCAAGCTCACTGTAGTCCCTGAAAGTTGTTATATTTTTCACACCCTGTAATATTCTAATTTGCCCCCTCCTAAAATTGTAGTTTTTTTCTTATGTCCTAATATATCTAATTCCTCTGACCAACAATTTCCCAACAATTTTTACTCACGCACCGCACTGCTTGTGCAATTAATTTGTGTTCTTTTAAAGGTGTTTAGTGGTGTGCTATGCTTTCAGAATGAAATAGCCGAACAGGGGCACAATTTTTCTGCTTCAAGAGGAAATCTTGCATTTTAATGCATGACATAGTCCAATTTTAGGATTACAAATTGCAGGGAAGTTTCTAATATATGCAGCCATAGCTGTGAATGTATGAAAGTGTCAAGATTTCCAAAGAACAAAATAAAATGGCAAAGTTAATGTTTCCAAAAAAGTGTGACCAATCTTTTAGCTAATGCATTTGAACTAAGCTTCCTCTGAAAATTTTGGCACCTGTGTGTGGAGTTGAAACAAGGCCTGCAAATACACCATCCATCCTGATCTCTAAGGTTGGTTGTGTTCAATAAGTACATTTCCAGATGTTTCTAATTTTATTTTGGGCTGTGCTCCAACGAATGGATTGGTGGTAGGCTCTGACATCTGCATTTATGGCTGCATCAAAGGCATAATGAATTTTTCTCAATGCACTTTTGTTTGGCAGTTGATATGTAAGCTTTCTGCATGCATGAGTTGAGTATCAAGAAATGTGACTTGCTTGTTGGTCAACTTTCCAGGGTCAGCTTGGGTCGGTATCATCTCCAGAGAGTCAGCAACAAACAGGAAACAGTCAGATATATGGAACCTCACGCCACAGTGAATCAGTTAATGCAGGATCTCAAGGGACATTTTCCCCATACCGTTCTGGCTCTGCCCCCTTGGGATTTTATGCCTTGCAAAGAGAGAGTGTTTTTCCTGAGAGACCTGGTCAGCCTGAATGCCAGTTTTACGTGAAGACTGGAGACTGTAAGTTCGGTGCAGTTTGTAGATTCCATCATCCAAGGGAGAGACTAATTCCTGCTCCAGACTGTGTCTTGAGTCCAATTGGGCTGCCTTTACGTCCAGTGAGTTCATTTTTCATCATCCCTTTTTCTTACCATCTAATTGTCCCCATTTAGTTTATGTGAAGTGCTTTTACCAAAACCTGAGCTTAGGAGGAGGAAAAACTGAGCTTCAAAATCTTAGGAGTCACACTTAAGAGAGATTGTGTTTCAATTGCAAAACAAAATTGCTTCCTAGAAGAAAGACTTAGATTCCTATATAAGAAAATAATAGTAATCCTATTTAGAATAGAAAAACCTTAATAGAGCTAATTACATTAGCACTAATAAATATTAAATAGAAAATAAAACCTAGAGCTATAACATTACAAATTTTCCAGCAAACCTGGAAATTACCAAAATACCTTTGCATTCTATAATTTAAATAAAAACATATTAATTTATTTTTCTGTTGCGTGCATCTTAAAAAGCAAACGGTAACAAATCAAATTCTTTTATCAAAATGGAGTTTTAATTCCCACTCAATATGTAAACAATATGATTGAAATCGCACTTCTGCTCACCCTACAAATAGGGTCTCCAATAAAAAGACCAAAAAAATCTAGGACAATATGGTGAGGTAGTGACACGCTCTAGGTGCTGTAAAGAGAAATGAAGTGTCAAAAATCAGCTAAGCACATTTAAAAAAAGAAAGAAAGAATGAAAGGAAAACATAAACCACCTTATTAGATTAATTTTTCCCACACAAATCAATGACAGAAGTAAAAGTTTTTCTTTGTAGTGGTTGGAGTCGACAGAATTGAAAGTCTTAAAAGCACCTAAGACGAGGTTGAATTAGAAGCTTAATTGAAGCTTTGGTATCTTAAATTTTTTGATTCTTTAACACTTCAAATGATGAAACAAATATTCAATATGAGAGCACACAAAGTAAAAGAGATAGATATTAGGAGAGACACTAAATTTATAGTGGTACAGCCAATCTTTCCTACTCCACTTTTTAAATCACCATTCAAGTATTCACTAACAATTCAAGGTTTTTTTACAGGTGAGATCTTACCGATACACTAATCTTTTTCACAGGTTCAAGATTAAAAAACCCTTCACTATCAATCTTTTTCAAGGATCAAGATCTTAACTTTTCAATAGCTCACAAACGAAGTTTTCCAAGTGATTCAAGTGCCACTTATGCTTTCACAATGAATAATCTCTCATAAATATTTGTCACACCTCACAATAAAAAGAGGATTACAATGAATTAAACTCAAGTTTCTATAAAAAGTAATATAGCTTAAGAATGTAAAAGAGATGATTGATGCAAATAAATTTCAAAGCTTTAAAAGGATTATGGAAGTGATGAAAGTTTTTTAGATTAAAGAGTTGGCTGCATTAAACGTATATTCAGTAGTATTTATAGGCAAAAATGGTGTTCTTATTCATTACTCACAAATCAAAATTTGGAGTTCAACATTTTGAATTTTTAAGGTATTCCATCTTTGTAAAAATGGTCAGGTAACATTTTGAATAGGAGAAGGGTTTTTCTTGTAAATGAACCAAGTACGAAGAAAGTAGTTAAAGACAGAGAATGCTATTTGGAAATCAGTTTATTGACTTGATTCGAAATAGTATGTACAAGGTTCCTATTTAAAAGAGAATATAAGGCATGAAATCAAGAACCAAATCAAATCATATATTCTAATTAGAAGTGACATTTAATTTATAGGAGTTAATTAATATCAAATCCATTTCTTAATTTATAGACAACCTAATATAAAATCTTCTATTTTATAACGCTCCTCCTCAAGCTGACTTTAAGACATCTTCCATTGCTAGCTTGTTGATCAAGTAGTCAAATTGAACCTGTGAAGCCCTATTTGTAAGTACATCAACAACTTGCTCGGTAGTTGGATCATATAGCATGCAAATCATTCTACTATCAATTTTTTCTTTGATAAAAGTGTTTATCAACTTCCATGTGCTTTGTTCTATCATGAAGATATAGATTATAAGCAATTGATATGACTGACTTATTCTCGCAACATACCTTTATGGGCGAGGAGTTAAGAATTTTCAAGTATTCTAACAACCTTTTAATCCACACAACTTCACAAATTCCTTGTGCAGTTGCTCTAAACTCAGCTTATGCACTACTCCTTGCCACACCATTTTGTTTTTTGCTTCGCAAAGTCACTAAATTCCCTCTAACATAGGCACGATAACCGGAAGTTCATCATCTATCAGTTATACTTCCAGTCCAATTTGTATTGGGGTAGACTTTAACCTGTAAATGTCCATGTTTCTTAAACAACAAACCTTTTCCAGGAGTCCCTTTACCTCAAAATTCTATTAACGACATCAAAGTGTTCCATGCCAGGTGAATGTATGAATTGGCTGACCATACTTGCTACAAAGGCTATATCTACGCGTGTTGGGCCAAATAAATTAATTTGCCCACGAGTCGTTGGTATTGCTCTCGATTCACCTCTTCTTCAGTTTTGACAGGTTAGAGCTTCAAGTTGGCTTCAATTGGTGTTTCAATTGATTTGCATCCCAATAGCCCTGTTTCATAAAGTAATTCAAATACATATTTTTGCTGAGTGACAAATATAACTTCCTTAGAATTGACAAATTCCATTACATGAAAATATTTTGAAGCACCTAAATCCTCGACCTTAAAATCCCTAACAAGGTTTTTTTAAGTCTTTCCAGCTTGACATTGTCATCACCCGTCAGGATTATGTCATCTACATAAACAATCAAGATAGCAATTTTCTTTTAAATATTGAGTCTAGCTAGGATCTTGTAAATGCAGAAGTCCTTTGTTTTCTTGTACTAGTTGCAGCCCTCTTTAGATTTCCAATCATAATCATTGAACAAATCAAGGTCTTGCCACAATCATTTTAGTGTGTTAATACTTTGTGACATTGTCTTCTCCTTGCTGGATCTCACCAAGATTCAAAGTCAAGCCATAGACTTAGGATTCATTACCCATATTAGAATACATTAGTTTAACATTACCATAAAGTTTCTTTGCTGTTGAACAACACATATAATTGGAGCTGATGCCTTCATCCATGGCGTTCATTAGCCATGTCATAAACATGGAGTTTTTAGCATCCCAGGTAGCGTACACTGGGTCCTCCCTTGTTGGTTCTTTTTTTTTTGCCAGTAAGATAACTTATTTTCCTCGTCCTTGAATATACATGCGCACAAATTGAGACCAATGCAAGAATTTGTCGCCATTAAGGTGGATGATGGTGATCTAGACTAAGGATGTGTTGGAGACAATGATAGTGATTGTTTTTCAAAGTACTTTTCGCTTGGAAATGCATCAAAATAATATTTTTTTATTTTTTAAAAATTTATTTTAACATCAACTTATCAAAACAATCCAGAAAAAAAAAACAAAATAATTTGAAGCAAAAAAAAAAAAAAAATCTTTGAGAACTCCGATTAAAACAGTGTTCCAAATGGACACTAAGTGTGGCTCGTTATTGGAGAATTGGGTAACAATGAGTTTGTTTTGGACATGGTGAACAAAAGAAACAAAAGGATGGAAAAAGTTATCGGTTTTTTTTTTTAAAGAGCGAGTGATCAATTCCTTGCTCTGTTATCATGAACACAGGGAGTATTCTTTGGAAATCAATTTATTGACTTGTTCAAAATAGTCTGAACAAGGTTCCTATTTAAAGGGAATACAAGCATGGAACCAAGAACCAAATCAAATCATATATCCTAATTAGAAGTGACCTCTAATTTATAAGAGTTGATTAATAACAAATCTATTTCCTAATTTATAAAATCTTTTATTTTAAAATAGTAGTTATTGTGAAGACAAATGGAAGATTCAACTTGTAGACCTCTGAGTGTGATGTGATTAATGATGAAAAAAAACATGGTGAGGAGATGGCCATAGACAATGGCAACATTTGGAGAGTGAGAAACAATCAAAAAGTTTTGGAGAAGAAGAGTTGGAAGGGTGATTTTCCTTTGTGACTTAAGGCAAGCCATAATCCAAATGGTAATCCAATCAAGTTCACCATTTTGATTGCCACGAGGAACAAGAATATGATGCACAACCTCAAATAGTACATGGTCTAAAATTGTGAGAAGATGGGTTGATTGAGATCTCGTGGCTCGAGTTTATTGTGATTGAATAAGAAATAAGAGCTGATATTGCTTGGTTGGAGGGAAAGAAACATCCATGTCCATAAGATCATTTTCCTTAAAGACATCAAATCCTCTAGTTGGCAAAGACCAAGTAGAGAACTACTTTTTCAAGAGTGATGGTGGGTTTCTTGCTCACCATACTTGTTAACTCAAAAGTTTTGCCATTTGCCCTTGATTTGGCACCAAGATTGGCATAAATTTGTCTCACCATGTGCACATATACCTCATGTGGACCATTGAGCATGGTTGATTAGCCCACAAACGTTTGAAAAGGCTCCAAATTTATGACACTATATTCTTGCTTTCATCATTTAGTTCATTGTACATAGATATGCAATCAATGTAATGATTTTACATAAGAAATCAACCATGCAATAAGAATTACAAAGATTGAGTTCAAGGAGGGTTGCCCATACCTAGTTCAAGTTGAAGAGCACAAAATTTTTCTTCACTTAACGGCTTGGTAAAGATGTTCACAATTTGCTTATCCTTTACAAATGAAATGATGCTAATTTCTATATGCTTAGTTTGAGTGTTCGATAGGGCTTTTGATCAAATTTATAGCACTACTATAATAAAATATTGGAATATGGTCTGACTTGAGATTAAAGACCATTATAGTTTGCTTCATCTAAAGTATTTGAGGACAACAATTTTTAGATTCAATCTTAGAGATGAAAGCAAATTTACCATCTTGATTAGTTATAAAGGATCATGTCCTAACTCCACTTGATAGGTCACCAAGTATTGAATCTTGAGAAATTCCTTTCAGTTTTTGAATTGCTTTGGAAATGTTTGCTCTTTATTATATTGATCATTTTGTTAAGGAGTTGCTTGAGGTTTTTTTGTCGTTCTTTCTAAAGGCGTTCTCTTGTGCTTCATTTAAGTTTAGCCGATCAAAAACAACATCTACACCAACCTCTTTTGCTTTTTAAAGATCAAATGAGGTAAACTTATTAGAACAACATGTATAGATTCTACATATATTAGAGTTCTATGATTATATACTCTATAAGCTTTATAAGCTTTACGAGTAGAGGAATAACCAAGAAATATATCTTCATTGAATTTGACATCAAACTTTCTTAAATTATCTTTGTTATTCAAAATAAAGCATTTTGATTCAAATACATGAAAATAATTTTTTTTTGGGTTTTCTTCCAAAATAAAGCTCATATGGAGTTTTATGTAAAATAGATCGAAGGAAAACGTGGTTTGAAACATAACAAGAAGTGTTTATGGTTTTCACCCAAAACAATTGAGTCTAACTATACTCATTTAGCATAGTTCTTCTCATTTCTTGAAGATAACGATTTTTTCTTTCAACATTGTTGTGGAATTCTTAGAGTAGAAAATTCATGTTTAAATCCATTTTCTACATAAAGATTTTTAAAGGGAAGACTGTCAAATTCTCCATCATGATCACTTTTAATTTTGAAAATTAAACAACCTTTTTCATTTTAAACACAGTTTGGAAAATTTTGAGATTGCTTGAATTGCCATATCTTTGTGAGTAAGAAATAAAACTCATGTAAATCTAGTATAATTAATAATAACAAATACAAAATTTTTACCAATAAGACTAGAAACATGAAGAGGATCAAATAAGTCCAAAATTTCTTTGACAAATGCCAGGTGAGTCTAATATACACTAAAACACTAAACATCATTATCAATTTCATGTAAAGATTCAAACGTAACTTTATTACGTTTATCACATAATTGACTAATACTAAGTAAATAATAATTTAAACTATCAACAAGTAAAACATGCTCAATAGTAGGGGAATTTTCAACATTACTGATACCTTTTGCCTTTTTTTTGGTATCATCTTCGAATGTGACATGTTTGACAGTCTTTTCTTTAAAGGAAGAGAATTTGAATTTGTCACCGTCATTTATCTTGAACATCCACTATCCAAATACCACTTATCCTTCTTTTTCTACAAGGAAAAATCTCAACTTATTGGTTTTGTTATCCATAAACTCGTGGGTCCATTTGGATTAGTAAATGTGCATTTTGACATCCAAACATTTTTGAATTTAGTCGAAATATTTTTGTGTATGTTCATGAAATTCATTTTTCCCACAAGAAAGACATAAGCTTGAAGATGTTGAATCCTTAACAAAGAAATTTGATTGAAGCCTTTTGTTTTTCATTTGATTATATCTCAAACCATTTTTTTCAAATACACATCTTTGACTACCTAAAAGTCGCAATCTAGGTTCTTATTTTCTTATGTGAATTTAGTTAAAGCAGAATTTAAATAACTAACTAGAGTTTTCAAGATCTCATTTTCTGACTAAGTTCATATAGGAGATAAATGAATTAGATGCATCTTTTAAGATTCGTCACCAATTTTAGCGCTATAGATTTCTTCTTAGTTCCACTATAGGTTGAGTTATCATCCATGTTATCCCAAGTAGTTGCTTTCATTGCCTCTTTTGCGTCAAACTTTACTTTATTTTTAACAATAATACAATCACGCTGCACATGACTCGGTTTCTTACATTCATAGCATATAATAACATCTCTCTTGCTTGATTTTCCCTTATCACCCTTTTCTTTTCTAAAATTTCCTTAGTTGCTATACTTTTTCATCCTTAAAAACTTCATGAATCTTTTAGTAATCAAGGATATGTCATCATCTTCTTCACTACTATTTCCATTTCTTTTCTCAAGATTAGCCAACAATTTTAGCACTAAAGATTTTTTTTAGTTCCACTATTTTCAATCTCAAGCTCCTTCCTTGATCTTTGCTTAGCGATTAACAATCCAATAAACTCATCGAAGTGGCTTGCCTTAAGATTCTCATCCTCTTCTTTGGTTGTAACTTTAGGTTCCCAAGCTTTAGGTTAAGACATCGAGATTTTACTGGCCAGTTTCTCATTTTCTCATTGAAGATTTTTTAACCTAAGCTAACTAGTTCACTAACAAAGGTAATGAACCTAGTGTGCATTTCACAAATACTTTCTTTCAGCTCCATTTTAAAAAAGTTTATATTCTCTAGTGAGGATAATAAATCTGATTTGTTCTTTCAAGGGTGACTTCTAAAAGTTTTTAAATTTCATAAGTTGTTTTACAATTTCTTACCCTAGTGAAATCCACATGATTAAACACACAAAAAAACATTCATAGCCTTAACATTATAACCATGCATTTTTTTTTATCTTTTTCTTTATTTTGTTTATCATCCCATTCACTTGTGGGTTTTGGACTAACTTTTCCATCCAAATTTATCTTAGTATGTCCAGTATATCCACTTTCATCTCAACATCTAATAATTTAATTCAATATCTATTGTAAGAAAAGTTTGCATTCTATTCCAAAAAACTTAATTGAAGATTTGATATCTTAAAAAATTAGATCCTTAAACACTTCAAAATGCCAAAACAAAGATTCAATGTAAGAGTGCACAAAGTAAAGGAGATAGAGATTAGGAGAGACCAAATTTATAATTGTTCGGCCAATCTTGTTTACTTCACTTGTTGAACAACCGTTCAACTATTCACTACAAACACATAGTCGTCTTGCAATTCAGACCTCGCATTTTTTCTACTATATCAATATTTACTTCATTTGTTAACTTTTTTTTTTCCCCTTGTTTGGTCAAGAACTGATAGAGAGAGACTTTTGAATTTTGGGTATTTTCAGGGTTGAGGATCAGTATTTAATTGAGAGTGCTTTCTTTAATTAATTCTCTTTTCTATGTGAAAAGCAATGTATACATGGGTCACTACAAATCCTTATTAATTAGTTACCAAGGAACCTTTAATATTGACAAATCATATCAAACAAAAATAACTCTTTTTTTTTTTATATGTATAATAAATTAAGTTCTCCATCTCACATTTATTTTAACTTTTGTTTATACATGCACCACAAACATGCTCGTAAGAGATCTGTGCTTCGATTCTGATTTTTTACTTTATAATTCTTGTGGAAGCTGATGTTTTTGTTCATGACAGGGAGAACCTCTATGCATCTTCTACTCTCGTTACGGCATCTGCAAGTTTGGTCCAAGTTGCAAGTTTGACCACCCCATGGGGATTTTCACATACAATCTCACAGCATCATCTTCAGCTGATGCCCCAGTTCGACGGTTATTGGGGTCCTCATCAGGATCCGCCGGATTAACTTTGTCATCAGAAGGGCTTGTTGAATCAGGCCCGACAAAGCCAAGGCGACTTTCACTATCGGAGCCTCGACAAATGCCCCCGGGTGATGATAATATTGACACGGGCGGGTGAATGATGCCGGTGAATGACTCCGTGCCCCAAGATATCGTCCAGTTACTTTTTACAGTCTTATGGACGATTAAAAAAGAAGCCTTTTCTGTAAATTCATTTCCCATTGCTGGAGATGTACAGGGTTTATGCCAAGTTGCTAATGCAATTCAGCTGAGGGACTTTTAGACTCCGAACTTCATATTGCCGCGTTGTATAAAAATATGTAAAATATTGTCACATCTGGTCAATCCAGTGTGAACATCTCATCTCTCAGAATTCCCAATTCTGATTCTTTGTTGTTCAGTTTGTTATATAAAGCATTTCTTTTGGAATTACTTTTTTCAATGTGGTTTGCTCACAAGGTTTTTTTTTTTTTTTTTTTTTTTCTCGATAATGTAAAAGTTTGCCGACGAATCAAGAACATTCATGGGACCTCTCTGACAAACAAAGGGCATGTTTTTTTTTTTGAAAATTTGCATGTTAGAAAAGAAATTTTATATCAGTGAAATTAAAGAGAATTGAAAGTAGAAATTTTTTGGATAATTTTTTTTTAATTGGGATAGTTATAAATTTCTTTTCACTAATTTTTTTTTTATATTTTTATAAATTTTATTTTACATCTGTTAGTTTATAAATTCAATAATAATTTATATCCTATTTTGTTAGAGAAAAAGTAAAATTCAGATCAAAGGAGGGTTTTTGTAATTCTTTCTTTTTAATTTAATGCCTAAACTGCAACGAAACTCCGAGGATATGATTTTTGTCAATAGAAAATCGGAGACTACGAGCAAGCAATTAATATGATTTCAATATTTTCAACACACTCCAGTTTCTGCACAATTAATTTGAAAAATAAAACTTTGAAAGACGATGGTACTATTGATAAATAGTACATACCAGCAATTTTTTTTTAATTTTCCACACCTATAAAAAAAACAGCACAGGCTTCCAAGACACAAAAAATTACTCGACTAATTCTTATTGATAAAAAAAAATAGAAAATAGAAAATTCTATTATTGCAGATATATAACCATCCCCATTGAGTGGAAAATGAAAGCAATCCTTAAAAAATAAAACTATAACTGTAGATTTTGAGTCAAAATGTTCTTGAAAATCATTACGAGTAAAGTTTGCTAGTGGAACAACAAGTTACACAACAGAAAAAACAAAGATTTGTTTGCTTGCAACACTCACTAACAATTTTTTTTCAAGATCTGTCTTAAAAACTCAAAAACTCAGCTCTTTGGAAAGAAAAATCTTTAGAGTGTGTAGAAATTTAAAGAAGTATAATCTCTCAATCATAAATTTACCGATGACAGAATAAAAGTATATATAGGCTAGAATGAATTCCTAACATGACAATTACTAGATTTGATTATGTCCTTGATTATGAAGAAAATAAATAATAATTACATGATCATCTAAAATAGAAAATAGACATAACATATAGGAAATATAATAACATAACATATAAGAAATATAATAGCTACTGGATCTTGTATATTGTCTCTTGATGCTGCAACATCTGCTCCATTAATCTTCAGTATTTGCAATATATGCAAGGATCTATAACTTGTATTGTAATCTTCAAGACTCCCCCTCAAGCTGGATCTAGTGGATTAACTAATCCAAGCTTGCTGAGCAAATGATGAAACTGACCACATGGCAGAATTTTGGTAAATACATCAGCAAGTTGATCATGGGTGCGCACATAGGATGTCTGAATAAGTTTAGCTTGAACCAATTGACGAATGTAATGGCAATCTACTTCGAGATGTTTTGTGCATTCATGAAACACTGAATTAGAAACAATATGCATGGCAGCTTGTTTGTCACAAAATAAGATCATAGGTGTATGAGAGCCAAAATCAAGATTTGCAAGTAGATTCTTGAGCCAAATTAATTAACATGAAGCAGATGCCATTGCACGATATTCAACTTTAGCACTTGAACGCACGACTACCTGTTGTTTTTTTGCGCTTCCAAGACACTAAATTACCTCCAACAAACATGCAATACCTAGTGTTAGAACGTCTATCTAATGCATTTCTTGCCCAATTAGAATATGTGTATCCTATAATATATATATGTCCATTGCATGTCATAACAATGTCTCAACTAATAGTTCCTTTTAAGTATCGCAAAATACGCTTCATCATGTCAAGATGTTGAGCTGTAGGAGCATGCATATATTAGCTCAATAAGCTAACAACAAATGTAATGTCTGGTCTAGTGATTGTCAAGTAAATCAATTTTCCAACAATCCTTTGATAAGTAGTGAATGCTGGGAGAGGTTTGCTTGATGAATCCAACCACAGCTTGCTGTCTAGAGGAGTAATAGCTGGCTTGGTATGCAGCATTTCAACATCCTGTAGCATGTCTAGGATATACTTCTGTTGGTTAAGAAACACACCCTTGCTGGAAGTAACCATTTTTATCCCCAAGAAATACTTCAGCTTCCTAAGATCTTTAATAGAGAATTGCCGCTACAGATCAACCTTTAATTTTGCAACAGAGGTTTCATTACTTCCTGTGATAATTAAGTCATCTACATATATAAGCACAACCAGCTTGTTTGTAGAATTCTGTTGAATAAACAGTGAAGAGTCAGCATTACTTATTGTGAAACCAAGTGTCTGTAAAGCAACACTTAATTTGGCATGCCATGCTCATGGGCTCTGTTTCAATCTATAAATGGATTTGTGAAGTTTGCAAACCAGGTTAGGAGAGTGACTTTGTGGATGTCCTGGGGCTTAATGAATACTTCATCTTCAAGTTATCCATGCAGAAATACATTGCGTACATCCATTTGATACAATGACCAACCTTGATTAACTGCCACAGATAACAGGACACAAATAGTAGTCATTTTCACAACTGGAGCAAAGGTTTCTTTGTAGTCGATTTTAATTTTTTACGAGAACCCTTGAGCTACAAGTCAGGCTTTATACCTTTCAATTGTTCCATTTGAGTTGAATTTTGTTTTGAAAATCCAGTGGCAACCAACTGCATGTTTACCTACAGGAAGAGGCATGATGCTCCATGTCTTATTATCAGTAAGTGCACGCAATTCTTCTGTCATAGCCTGCTGCCATACAACTTGGGATTGAGCTTCTTAAAATGACTTGGGTTCATGTTCTTCAGAGATGGAGGTGAAGAAGGCTCGGTGATCTGAGGACAATTTATCATATGACAGAATTTTAGGGACTGGATGCTTGACAGTATATGTTACATACTCTTGTAATCTGGGAGGAGGCTGACGTGTTCTGTAAGACATTCTTCTAGGAACTTCATCACCTTGAATAGTAGGGGCTTCTATACTGGGCTGAAGAACATCAGGTGTTGGACATGCACCCAGAAAATCCGCAGCAGTGGTGGAAGGAGATTGATCAACAAGAGGCTGATCTCTAATATCTGGAACTTCAGGAACCTGTTGTGGTAGTGAACATACATTATGATCATAATAACTGGAACTAGGTAACGGAAACAAGTTAAAATCATCCTCTTCTTTACCTATGACAGGTTAATAAAAAGTATCTTCAGAAAATCTAACATCTCTTGAAACGCACATTTTTTTTTGTGAGGGATCATATCATCTATATCCCTTTTGTGTTTGAGAATACCCCAAGAAAATGCATTTGACAGCTTTGGAATCAAGCTTGTCCCATTTTGATGAGGGTAAGTGCACAAAACATGAGCATCCAAATACCTTTAGTTGTGCCCATTTAGGACCTGTATCCTACAAAACTTCAAGAGGAGATTTAAAATCCAGCATGCGACTGGGTAAGCGATTTATAAGATAGATAGCCGTAAAAACACCGTATCACCAAAACCCCTTTGGAACGTGCATTTGTAACATTATAACACAAGTTTTTTCAAGCAGATTATGATTTTTCCGTTCAGAGACTGCATTTTGTCATGGTGTACCAACATAACTAGTTTGATGCAATATGCCATTATAATGTAATAATGTGTCATGTCTTTGGACATGTATTCTGAGCCATTATCTGATTGGAATGTTTTAAGATGACTAGAGAATTGATTTTTAAGTAACGTATGAAAATCTTGAAAGCATGAAAAAACATCGCTTTTAGCCTTTAACAAATACACCCATGTGACTCTAGAAAAAACATCAATAAAGGTTACAAAATATTTATAAACATCAAGAGACGTATTGAAAGGTCCTTATACATCTGATTGGATAAGTTCAAATGCATGAGATACATGTGTAGTAGAATTATTAAATGGAAGTTTAGATGATTTGGAAAAATGGCAGATCTCACATTCAAGAGGTTTCGAGATGGAAACTGAATTTATTTTGCTAAGTACATAATTTGACGGATGTCCTAAACAACAATGCTCAAATGATGTTTTGAAACTAGTCTAAAGGCTTTTGGGAACGCGATTATCCTGAAAAAAAATAGTAGAGACCATGCAGAAAAAAAACCTTCACCAATCGTCTTCTTGGTTAATTGGTCTTAAAATATAACCTTGTGATGAGTGAAAATTACATCAGAATTGAAAGTAGAAGTTATCTTACTGACCGAGAGTAATTGAAAAGGAAAAGAAGGAACATATAGAACATTAGACATGATTTCAGAGACAATCTTAATTTTTCCCTTACCCTTTACAGGAGACCCCTTCTTATTTGCTACCGAAACAAAAGCAGGAGAAACAAATCTTTCAAGGTTAGAGAAATTTATCAACTTGTTTGACATATGATTAGTGGCTCTAGAATCAACAATCTAAAGATCATGCATATTATTAAGTTCTAATGTAGTCATGAAAGTAGTCAGAATACCTTGGCTGGTGTTTATGTCTGTCTCTGCTAGAAAATTCATGAGGTGACAGATTAATACAGTTGAGTTCTATTGATGTTGTTCCTGTCCAGCAGTTCTAATGATTCCAGACTGCATCTTCCCATGGTTGTGTTTGTCCTACAAATAATTGGCAAAATCTTGTATCAAGGCAATGGGGTTGGCAATGAAGTTATCAGTTAATGGAGTTGAATTTGCCAGATGTGCTTTATAGTTCATTCTCTTCTGGAGTCCTCTTTGCTCATTAGAAAATTTGGGTTTAAGTTTTAGATGTAGCTGCCAACACCAGTCAGTGAGGTGTCTAGTATTATGACATTAGCTACACTTCAACTCTAAACGTTTTCCCTTGAATGATCTGCCATCACCCGCTTGTTTTGATAAAAAAAAGCATGCTCAGGCATACCAGAACTGGAGTTCTCACTACGGGGCATTGTCTTAACATGATAACCACGGGTAGTTGCTGCTCTAGACTGAGTTTCATGATTCATCACCTTCCTATGAATTTCTTCATGCTGAACCGTTGTTGTAACTGACTGTAGAGATGGCAGTTCTGGGTTCATTAGGATATGGCTTTGCAGATCTTCAAAGTCATAATTGAGGCTTGCCAAGAGCTAGAAAATTTTGTCTTCCTTTGTTCTTCTGTGTAGGACAGTAGTATCACAGGTGTGAGGGTGATAAATCTTTAGTTCCTTAAACTTTTCAAATTTCTCAATAGGTGAACAAATGGTTTGTTGTCTTGATGAAGACTTGCAATTTTACGGTGAATCTAAAAAATCTGTCCTGCATTGTTTTGGTTGCCATACATGTCGTGAATGGCATTCCAAAGATCATGTGTGGATTCAGAGTAGCTGAAAATTTCAGCCAAATTTTTTTTCATAGAATTAAGAATCCAAGACATCACCAACTGATCTTTGGATAACCATATTTTGTATTCAGGAGAGTCCACATCTAGAGACAAAGTTGAACCATTGATGAATCCCAATTTTGATCTTCCACCGAGAGCAATAGTGATGGCTCATGACTAAGGAAGATAATTGAATTCATTTAGTAATATTGAACTCAATTGTTGAGCAGTATTGGTGTCATCAGTATTATTGTTGAAAAAAGAAGTTACCTTTGAGCTTGAACTTTCTTCCATAGTGGCTATAGAAAATTCTTCAATAAGAGCAGAGACTAATGCTTAATTAGTGATAGAAACCTAGCTCTGATACTATGTACAAATTTAGAGAAGTATAATCTCTCAATCATAAATTTACTGATGGCAGAGTACAAGCATATATAGGCTAGAATCAGTTCCTAACATAACAACTACTAGATTTGATTATGTTCTTGGTTATGAAGGAAATAAATAATAATTATATGATCATCTAAAATAGGAAATAGACATAACATATAAGAAATATAATAGCTACAAGATCTTGTATATTGTCTCTTGATGCTGCAGTATCTACTCCATTAATCTTCAGTTTCTACAATATTTGTAAGGATCTACAACTTATACTGTAATCTTTAAGAGAGTGTTACTGCCTGTTAAGATGAGAGTTATTTAACCAGCTTAGTGTTGCTGTCAACATCTGCTACTGGCTGGAGAAGTGGAGATTGGAGAGGAGAGTGAGAGGAAGAGAGCCAAAGACGAGCAACTGGTTGAGTGTGATAGCTGGAGTATATGGAAACCCTAAATATTCAACATTTATATAGATTGGTGCAAAATGTAATTTTTTCAAACTTCAAGGTTTTTTATTTATTTATTTTATGTCAGGTTTGGGTAGTGTTTTGAGTTGGACAAGAAAATATCCATACCATACCCAAACTTGAACGGGTAAAAACACTTTACACCCATTCAAGTCGGTATCCATCATGTTTGGATAAAATTGTCATCCTTAGAAAAGATAAAAGAAAAAGAAAGAGAGAATGAATGAGACTTTGAAGACATAAAAACTTTGATGATGACATCCTTGGCATAATTGAAAAGATCTTGACAAGATAAAACTAATGATACCAAAGAATGTCAACAATAATGGCTTGAGTGGGCCACAAACTTTTCTCAAAGATTATGGATTGCTCACTTGTCTTTTGACGGCTGGTGTGGTGCACTCTGGCCACTGTTGGTGATTTTCTAATGTTATTGAATTTGTCTTGTCGAGATCTTTTCAATGATACCAGAGTTCATCATTGGAGCTTCGATATGCCTCTAAAGTCTTATTTTTTCTTTCTTTTTTCTCTCTCATCTCTCCTTTTTGAAACTTGTGCTAGTCAATTCAATAATGTTTTTTTTTAAATATTGCTATTTCCAACCGCAACTTTAACCAAATCGTGTTATTCCCCAAATCCTTTTGATCTTTGCTAGTTTGTCAAAATATTTCTTCAACTGTATTATATAGGAAAAACATTTATAGGGTCTTTAAGACTTAATGATGCACTTTGCGCTTATCGTACTGCTTTTAAAACATCATTAGGCATGTCATCTTATAGGTTGGTCTATGAAAAATCTTAGCACTTGCCTGTGGAACTTGAACATAAAGCTTATTGGGATCTCAAAGCTTTCAATTCAAACCTTGATGATGCTAGCCAACTACGTAAGTTACAAATAAATAAGCTTGAGGAAATAAGAAATGATGCATATGAGATTTCAAAAATTCATAAAGCAAGAATCAAAGAGTTTCATGACAGGAGAATCTTGAGAAAAACATTTGATGTTGGCCAAAAAGTTTTGCTTTATAATTCTTGACTCCATTTATTTCCTGGAAAGCTAAGATCAAGATGGAGCGGTCCATTTATTGTGAAGTATGTATATCCTTATGGGGCCTTTGATATTGAGAATCCAAAGAATGACAATATTTTTAAGGTAAATGGACATCGTTTGAAAGCTTACTTTGATAATTTTCCTTGTGAAAATGAATCCATTGGTTTGAATGATCCTGTATATAAAGGTTGATTATTTTGTTTTTCTCACATTGTTTTTGTGTTTCTTTTTGTTGTGACTCTTGTTTTGCTAGTCTTTCTCCAACCCTGGTCAAATGGCGGATAACGGTACTCCGTGACTCTTAAGTCGATTATTTCTATTTCTCATGATAACTGATATATGTGTATACATTTGTTCAATTCGTTGTTCCTTCTCTTTTCTTTGTATCTCTTTTCCACTTCTCATTTAAAAAAATGGACACCACTTTTGAAAAATTAAAAAAGTATTTTCCTGCTCTGCCTCAGAATGCGATACAAAACTTTACCGTGCTAGGTGTGAAAGATTGAGCTTGTTAATGAACCATGGAATTCCTAAAGATATTCGCTAGCTAATTGGAGAAAAAGTCTGATTATCAGGCAAGTTGTTGCGTGGCCGGCTTTGCTGTGGGGGCCGAATAAGGGCCGATTTGTGGTGTGCAGAGGGGTAGTCTTGGCCGGGCGTCATGGTGTTAGCCAAGTGAGAGAGATCCGGTGAGGGGCTCGGTGAAGGCCGGTCTTGGCGAGCTGGCCAGTTGACAGAGAGGGCTGCTTCGGGTCTGTCGGGTGGAGATGAAGGAGCTTTGTGCATGGAGGTTAAGAGGCTATGGGTTTTCTGGTTAAAGGGGGAGAAGGAAAAAGGAGCAACGACTGGAGGCTGGGGGAAAGAAAAATGTGTGGTGGCTATCTTGTAGCTGAAAGGGAGGCTTGCGGCTGAGGGGAAAAGATTGGGGTCGATCTGGTGAGGGAGGAGAGGCCGTGAGCGGGGAATATGAAGGGGAGAGGTTTGGCTGGTTTTGGGAGATGGGAAAGTGGCTGGGAGGCAGAGATTGGAGAGGCCGTAGCAGCTAGTTGAGATGAAGATGGCTGGGAAGGGAGCGACTAAGGAAGAAAAAAATCAAATACCAGTGGGGGGCGGTGGCTGCTCTTTTGTTTTGCCAAGTGGGGAAGGATGGTGCTAGTTTTGGGAGGAAAACTGGAAATGAGGGTTGTGTGAGGGAAGAGAGACTGGGGGGGGGCTCTAGGAGAAAGGAGAAGGGTTTTTTAGGGTTAGGGTTTTTTTTTGTGTTTTTCTTTAAATGTGCAAAATTGCCCCCTCCTTTTTGTGTGTTGAAGGCTACTATTTATAGGCAAAAAATATTGCTAGGTCTCAAACTTGATCTCTCAACTTTTTTTTTTTATAAATTTTGATTTTTCTTATTTTTTTGTATTTGTTGAAAATGAGCAATATCAACGTCGACTCAATGAAGAAAATTAATGATTTTAAAAATGACGCGTTAAAAGTCGAACGCGTTCCAAAGATCTTTGAAAATTTAAATTATTTTGAGATGATGCTAAAAATGATGCAAATATATTAAAAAAACATATTTTTTGGATTTTTATGAAAATTTATCAAAATATGGGTAAAAAATTGGGTAGCAACAGATGCCCCCCATTTACAATGCTTGCGAAGCAAAACTCCTCAATGTTTTGCATAGTAAGCTTTGTAAAGAAAACTTGTCTTCTGAACTTGCTGAGTGCTCCACTCATCTAAGGACCTTACTTTTTTCTTTTTCTGTTTCATTTTCTTTTCTTTCTCTTCTTTCTTTCTTTCTCTCTCTTTTGTTTTTCTCTTTTTTTCCATTAACCTGAGATTCCATTTGACGACCTCTTTTAACCAAAACCAAAAAATGTGTGTAACTCGGTCAACCTGAAATCCCATCTAGCAATTCCCTTTAACCAAAGCTACTTGAGATCCTTTCTGGCGACCTCCTTTAACCAAAACCAAAGAAAATGTGTAGCTTAGTCAACCTGAAATCCCACCTGGCGATTCCCTTTAACCAAAGCTACTTGACATCCCATCTAGCGACCTCTTTTAACCAAAACAAAAAAAAAGTGTAAAAAGTGGTCTCGTTGTAATGGGTGACCTACCCAAGTGGAAAGAATGTGAAAAGCGGTCTCGTTGTAATGGGCGACTTACCCATATGAAAAAAATATAAAGTACGGTCTCATTGTAATGGGCGACCTACCCAGATG
>Ga0325414_1000278_pt1 | contig 38068 bp, 32 predicted proteins | sample PopdelMetagenome_8_FD_206183 | JGI IMG/M metagenome (GOLD analysis project Ga0325414, IMG submission 206183) | Populus deltoides microbial communities from Bellville, Georgia, United States - Leaf-PdKOR-R3 | ecosystem: Host-associated > Plants > Phyllosphere > Phylloplane/Leaf | place: USA... | reverse complement strand
CCTCGACTTTTTCTAGCATTTTTTGATCGATTCTCACAGCTCTAGTGGGTCATTCTTAGATTCAAAACAAATTTTTACTTTTATTTTCTTTGTATAATTGTAATGTGGCAGAACTGACTTAAGCTAACGTTTATTCGGCCAATGGTGCAAGATTTCCTTTTAATTAAAAAGTTTCGAATAAATAAAATATGTTTTTTTATTATATTTTATAAAATAAAATTATTTTTTATTTAATAAAAAATCACAAGTACAATATGAAAATTACTCGAGGTATTTTTTATGAAATATATATATATATATATAATTCCTAAATATTTTAAAAAACTTTCTGTCTGAAATCTCTATTCAACGCATAGTTGTCAATTCTATTCTGTTTCGTTTGGAATGGCCGAAACATTTCATACCAATTCCAAAAACGAAACAAATCTCATCTTATTTTAAATCTCAATCCGTTCCGGATTTTTCGGCTAAATTCCACCCGGAACGTTCTGGTTTCATTTCACATGTTTCATTCCGCTCTTGAAAAGTCATTGAATCAAATTGAACCTTATTCAATTTAATTAATTAAACTACTCAATTATAAAAAAACTCTTTTTCATTACTATTTTCAATAACAATGATATTGATAATAATATTGAAAATTATTATTACTATTTTCATTAACAATGATATTAATTTTTTAAAATTAGATTTACTACTAACATATGTGGTTTATATTCATGTTGCTTTTTTCATGTTTATACTTTGTAGGAATTTGAACAAAACAAGAAATGCTTTAGATTTCATTAGCCTTGATAACATTGACCTAACTTTATATTTAAAATATTTGTGTTAAAACATTTTACTTTCATAATATTTTGATATTTTGTTTAAGTTGAATTATTTTAAATTAAAAATATATTTAATCTTAACTATTTAGAAATATTTTAAATTTTGAAATTATATTTGTTTGTCACTGTGTTTGTATTGCATAATTTATAATTAATTTATCTTAAATTTAAATTATATTTATTAAATATATATATATATATATATAAACAAGACAATCCCAAAACAATATGTCAAAATACTTCAAAACTAAAATATTTCATTCTAATTAAAAAAACAAAACAACTATCAATACAAAATTCATAACTAGAATCAACGTCATCCAAAAAGAATTTGCCAAAAACCTGCTGTACTCTGTTTTTTGAGGTCGTGTGAAGGACACATGCTGCCCAAGCCAGCAACACCCAATTTGCCAGCGCGTGCGATGTACGTGCCGACACTGCCTGTAAGATCTTCATAGGGAATTAAGGGTCCCCTCATCAATAGTTCAACTTGCTCTAAACTAGCCCACGCGATCTCCTAGGGTTAAGTGCAACAACATATGTCAAGCTAGCTTGGTACCTTGCCACAACGAAGTAATTTCTTGGTTTAACCTCTCCAGCCTTGATTTTTTTAATTGACCATTAATATTTATTTATTTTTATATTTTAAAAATATTTTTAAAAAAATTTAAAATTCTTTTTAATTAATATCATTTTAGTGTTTTTAAATCATTTTGATGTGTTAATATTAAAAATAATTTTTAAAAAATAAAAAATATTATTTTAATATATTTATAATTGAAAAATATTTTGAAAAGTAATAATATTTTTTTAGCAGTTTAACTTGGAGGTGTAATAGTTTTTTTAAAAGATATAATTTTTTTAAAATATAAATCATATTTTTAAAAGTTAAAAATATATATTTTATAAATTAAAAAAAAAACCTAAATCACATCCGAAACAAACACTTCCTAATCCCACATGCTACATGAAGGAGACTGTGCGGGGGTCTGAGTACCCTTTAGCTTGGTTTTAAGTTTTTTTTTTTTTTTTCATTATTTCAAGGCTCTTAGCAATCAAGTAATGTGTGTGTTCGAGGATATTAAACTAGTAGTCAATAATAGAGTTGACGGCAGATGAGTCGGTACGTCTTTGAGAAGCCTAATTTGTTGTGTTTTCCAGGCATCTTTGGGACCTGTATCCTAGCTTATGTAGTAATGCCTCAGTAGTCAAAAATAGGCAGGCCGTGGATTCACTCTTTTTCAAGAAAAATAATGTCTAGGTGCTATAAATATGCTGTAAAGAATTAAAAGAAATTAACTACTCAGATTATACCATCAAGTTGGTTTTATTTTAATTAAATAATAAAATAATATGCAACAATAGCAAACATGTATTTTTTTTAAAAAAATACTGTGCTATCTTAAAAAAATATGAAATTAAAAAATTGGATAAAAAATAAATAAAAAAAGTCTAAGCTAACCCGAGGAAGTGCAATGGACATGTAGCCTAGATAACATGGGGCAAACCAACCAGGATTAACCCGCAAAACTCATAGTTTAGATTATAAGATCAAGATAACTCGATAAAAAAAAAACTTGAAGAAAACCACAAAGGCAATCTAAAAAAAAAACTAATATTGAACAATGAAATTAAAAAAAGACTCACGGGTGACAAACCATCAAACCACCGCCGACACATGTTCCACTAGGAGGAAGAGGACGTGGTGTTGCATCCAACAAAATGATAGAAGGTTAGGTTCGACCACATGGAAGCACTGTATGCATTGTTCGAAGTACGCGGACGCCTTCCACATGTTAGTGCATGCAAAGCACGCGCCTACAACTTTTAAAAATTTAATATTGGTTAAAAGATCATAATGCCCTCGAGAAAACAATAAATAAATAAAAACAAAAAATGAAACCCTTGATCGAAGGCTTTTTTTTTCTTTTACTTTAAGGGTATTTAAGTAATCAAAATGTGCATTAAAAAAAATAAATAATACCCCTAGACACCAAACATATATTCTTTTGTCTCCAAGGGTATTTTAGTATCTTTATTGTTTATAAAAACCAAAAAGACCCTATCGCCCCCGTCAATCAAACCAAATGTTATTTGACTTAGGGGCAAAATCATTATTTTTCTATTGTAATCCACAATAAATAAGGGCAGTGTGTTTTTATAGTAAAAACATTATTTTATATCTCCTTTTCCTTTTATATATATATATATATATATATAGAAGATACAAGATCAATGTCATAATAAGTCACAAAGCTTAATTAAACATTCAAGATTCAATATTGCTCCCATTCATCTAGGTTCAAGTATATCATATAATTTAGTGTTTTTCAAAAACAGGGATCATTTATTTGACTCTTTAAAAACTATTATTGCTCAACAAGTTAAAATATTCATCATCAAATTGGGAATTGGTGTCCATAGAGCCTAATAAGACAACATTCCCAGATAGAAAAGCTCGCTGAGATCTTATGCAAACCCAACTTTGAATAGGCACAGACTCACCTTATAGCCATTTGCTCCTCTTGGATGCACCACTCATTTTTCAAATCTAATCTACTCGCTACTAAGCACGAAACAAAACATATATGCATTAAATAAGAACACGTAACTTGACCACATGTTCCTTAAAGATAGATCATGTTATTGTCATCAACATTACACATCCTATAAGATCTAGAATGAATGTAGCTTTTATAGAAGCTCGATGTTACTCTGAAGCCTAAGGTAAGCGATCTCTCCTTCGCAATCTTCTTGGTAACAAGAAAACTTCATCTTTTTCCTTTTTAAGCTTTGTTCTTTAATCTTTATTTTATAAACACATACAACACAACCTCCTAATTTTCTTTTTCTTCACAACCAATGCTAACTTAATCATCTAAGGATTTCCTAAACCTACAAAAAAGAGTTATTTTCCAAGTGATTTATATATCCAAATCCAATATTTTACCCCTTTCAACCCATTATAACTTTAAATAAAAACCATATAATCTTGAAGGGATTTTTAGCAACCTTACCAATTGCAAAACAATCCAAGCAACAACCACACTCTTAACTCAAAACATGGGATCCTAACTACTACTTTGTATAACCCCGCCATTTTAGTAAAGCTTCTACTGACATTATAGTCAATTTGGTTTCAATAACAAGTTGTCGAAGATTATCCTAAGTCATAGTTGTCCAACTAAAGTCTCTTTTTCGTACGAACATGGCAACCTATTATCATGTAAACAAGAAGATTTCCATTTTGTTCATTACAAGTGCTTAATTATACATAATTTTGAGATTAGTGGTTGGTAATGGTACTTTTCATTCCATGAATCTCTAACAATATGTTCTTGATTACTTCTTTTAAGAAGATGTCTAAAGAATAATTTTAATGCTAAACACCAATTAAAACAAAGGGAAACTTAACTTTATTATAAAAATATTTATAATTACAACACAACTAAGTTATTGGTCATACAAAGATAAGAATTAATAGGTTGATCCAATAAACTAGAGGGAAGGACAACATAATACACTTTTGTATCTAAAATTTCTTTGGGGTCGATGTCCTTCAACCTTGCATAACACAACACACACACACACACTTTAGGTGACTGTAGGTCCATTAATTTTAACAGGTCTTAGTCTCCATGACAAATCTTTCCCACTATTGAACAACTAGTGTAAATAAAGGAAGATCCTATATCTAAGACTATAGGGCCCTATTTTTAAATGCTTGTCCAGAGAGCATGAAAAGACATGATCTAAACAACTTTTAACATAGAGTTATTTTTTTATTTAAAATTAATTTTTTAATATTTTTAGATTGTTTTAATATACTAATATAAAAAATAAAAATATTATTTTAATATATTTTTAAAATACTTATAGGGCCCTATTTTTAAATGCTTGTCTAGAGGGTATGAAAAGACATGGTCTAAACAACTTTTCACATAGAATTATTTTTTTATTTAAAATTAATTTTTTAAATTGTTTTAATATACTAATATAAAAAATAAAAATATTATTTTGATATATTTTTAAAATATATTTTAAAAGATAATCGCTAGTATATTATCAAATAGCAATTATGTCTCACATCACCGCTAGAAGATATTCAATTTTTTTTATCAGATTGATACACGCGCGTGCACGTGGTGTCATTCAATAAAGATATGATTGAATTTATGATTCCCCCTATCTTTCTTTCATTACTTGTACATTTGGGATGTAGATCGTCAACCATCCCCGTGACAACAAGAATTGATAATCTCTCTCTATCTTTACGCATATTTTCCTCTTCACATGTTTGGCGGGTGATATGTCGTTTCAAAAATAAAGATTGGATTTTATTGTCGTTTCAAATCACTTGAGGATTAATAATCTTTTACCATAAATATTTTATGCAAAATTTTTACAAGAGTATAATGGATATTTTTGTCATTAAAAACAAGTATAATACAATTTTTTTCAGATAAAATATAAAAAATGATATTTAAATTTTCTATTATATAATTAACATTTACTTAATATTTTGAAGATAGTTACTATAAAACTAGATAACAAATTTAATTTTTAACTTTATGCTATCAATTCCAAATCAATCAAGGACGGTACAGATGTTCGCTTTGATACTTGCCATTTGTTATTTAGTTCAACTTTAATGGAAGTAAATTAATTGGCTAGTTTAAAAAAGAACAAAACGACAAATAAATTGAGAAACATTCTCTCTTACTCCTTCTAGGTGAAACAAATATCAATACTATAGGTTTATATAATTATTAATTTTAAAATTTATGGAATTAATCAAACATCCAAGTTAAAAAAAAAATCAACACGAAGAAACAAGAAACCCCTTAATTGAAACAATTTAAGAAATAAAAAAAAAATGCACATGAATTGTCGGTGTGAATTTAGATTCATGACTGTTGGGAAAAAAAACACCCAAGTCATTAGTTCATACATATATTGTATCCCACTGGTCCGATTTCGACTGTATAGTTGTTTATAAATTTAAAAGTTTGTCAGACTACATAATAGTTAATTTAATTTTTTTTTAAGTTGTTCACCCTGTATTTGAGTAAAAAAGGATGAATACTTTCAGAATAATTTTCTCTAATTTTATTTTTTTTTTCTAAAACAGACTTTCAGGATAAAAAAAAATAATAACCTGTACATTTTGAGAAACCTATAAGTTGATGCTTAATTGATTAAATAACGAATTTAGTATATTTTAAGAGTTTTTTTTCCAAAATGCTTTTGAATTTTATTCCGGTTGGATTTTTTTTCAGAATTTATCAATTAACGTCATCTATCATTTTGAATTTTATAAAAATATGTAATTTTGAACAAGAAAATTTAACATGCAACCAGGGGTGATTATTTTTTGTTCGGTTCGTTTTTTATTAAAAAAAGTAACCAAACTGGTTTTTTTAAAAACCGAAATTGATTCAAACCGACCGGTTTCGGTTATTTTAGAACAAAAACTAGTTCAAACTGACCAGTTCCGGTTTGGTTTGACTCGTTTTTTCGGTTCGGTTTTTTCAATTTTAGGTTTATAAACCCAAAATCAAACCGGTTGGTTTTTTAAAAATTCTAATCGATTTAATCAGTTTTTTTCACGATTCGGTTTTTTTTGGATTTTTTTTTGTTTTCTCGGTTTAATCGGTTTTTTTAGTTTTTTTGTTCACTCCTACATGCAACTCACATTTAAATTTTTTTTACACAAAAATAATCTCGTGATTAAATTAACTAAATTAACAATGAAATTAATGAGCTCAATTATGAACTTAATAAAATTGAGTTTAATATAATAGATCAATTAAATTTGTTTGTTATAGAATGAATGTTAAAAATAGTTAGGTTTAAAATCAACTCATCATCGATCACTAAAGAACAAGTTTGGGTCATTCCATAAATACATATAAGGTGTATTTAGAAATGTGGTAGAAGTTGTTTTTAAAGTATTTTTTACTTGTAAATGCATCAAAATATTATTATTTTTTTAAATTTATTTTTGATAACAACACATCAAAATGATCTAAAAACACCAATAAATAATTTGAATCTAAAAAAATAATTTTTTAAAAAACATAATTAAACCACAATACCAAACAAGGTTATAGTTGAGTTTTTTTCTAACATAAAAAAGATATCTAAACGGTGATAACTTAAGTGAATTTGAGTTAACTTGACTAACTCGCTATCTAGGATAACCCCGGAGAAAGGATAAAGAAAAAAATAGAAAGCTTATGGCTCAATAGTCTAATGTCAAATGATGATATTAAAAAAATTTAAAAAAAAAAACAAAGTTAAATCGGGAAAATCTTTAAAATCAGCAACTCTGGTCATAAGACCAAGATGACAATATAGAAGATCAAAAACAAATCTTGAACAAAATTCTTAATCATCACAAAACTAAAAAGAAAACAAATGGTAATTAAAACAATGATAACCAAATCTGGTATAAAAACTAATGAAATAAAATAATGAGGTACTTAATAAAAAAATAGAATAAAAAAATAAAAAGTATAAAAAAAAGCAATTAAAAGAATGAGAACCAAAATGGAATGAAAAAACAAGTGAAATAAATTGTTGAAGGAAAAAATTGAAAGATAAAAAAATTAAGAAAATGAAAAAAAAAGAGCAATTAAAAAATGAGAACTAAATCTGGAAAAAAAAATGTTGAGGGAAAAAATTAAAAGAAAACAAAACAAGAAAAGAATAAAAAAGCAACAGCAAAGAGAATGAGTAGCATATTTAATATAAAAATAAAAAAAATCAAATGGAAATAGATGAAACTGGAAAAAAATACAATCTAAAAAAGAATCCAAAACAAATAAAGACCAATAAGAAAACTAGGATCATAATTGAATTTTTTTATCAAAATAATACTATTTTTACTTTTTAGCTGAATAAAAAATCAAGCGATTAGCAATGAAAAAAATCATGTCAACACCCGTTTATTTTAGATTTTTTATCAAAATAATGTCATTTTTACTTCCTACACAATAAAAAAATCTGATTGATTCCAGTAACCCAGGTTATTTGACCCAAAATGTGACCCGAGACATGATGGGGGTCGACTACTGGGCCAAGTATTAAACATCAAATACGATATGAAAATTCAGTGAAATTAAACAACAAGGGATGAAATTGAAATAAAAAACAATTAATCAAAAAGATAACTTAAAATAAATGCAATTGTAATCATAAGAATGATGATCAAATTGAAAAAAAAAAGGAATTAAAATCAAATGATTAGGGATTAAATCAAAAAATAAAATTCAATCAAAAAATATTAAAAGAAAAATAAATAGGAATCAAAATGATGATGATCGAATTTGATAAAAAAAAAAATCAAATGTCAATGAATGAAATTGAAAAACAAATAAACAAAATCAAATGAAAATAGATGAAACTGGAAAAAAATCTAAAAAAGAATCCAAAACAAATAAAGACCAATAAGAAAACAAGGATCATAATTGAATTTTTTTTATCAAAATAATACTATTTTTACTTTTTAGCTGAATAAAAAATCAAGCGATTAGCAATTAAAAAATCATGTTAACACCTATTTATTTTAGTTTTTTTAATCAAAATAATGTCATTTTTACTTCCTACACAATAAAAAAATCCGATTGATTCCAGTAACCCAGGTTATTTGACCCAACATGTGACCCGAGACATGATGGGGGTCGACTACTGGGCCAGTTATTAAAAGTATGATAAAAAAATAAGCATCAAATACGATATGAAAATTCAGTGAAATTAAACAATAAGGGATGGAATTGAAATAAAAAACAATTAATCAAAAAGATAACTCAAAATAAAAGCAATTGTAATCATAAGAATGATGATTAAATTGAAAAAAAAATTAAAATCAAATGATTAGGAATTAAATTGAAAAATAAAATCCAATCAAAAAAAGATTAAAAGAAAAATAATTAGGAATCAAAAAGATGATGATTGAATTTGATAAAAAAAAATCAAATGTCAATGAATGAAATTGAAAAACAAATAAATCAAATTCAATACAATTAAATGATTGAGGACTACTTTGCAACCTTACAAGGCCATCACACCTTTTGAGGTGGAGGAGAGAGAGAAAGGAGGAAGAAAAAAATTATCGCAAGAGCTCCTAGGTATCATGAAGGCCAACATGTATCGGCCCACCGTGTAGAGAGTGTCATGATGCTTCGAACGCCACCGTGGAAGGCTACCAAAGGCTATTAGGAGGTGCCGCACAAGCCACCCAAAGGGCACAGGCGTCTCCTACTTGTTGAGCACGCGCTAACCTTTTTTTAATTATAGAAAGATCATAATATCCTTGACCTCACGAGATAATTCCAAGAAAACCAACGTTAAAAAACCTAAAATGCATCTTGATCTTATGTAAAAAAAAGTTGATGCTGGATGTTATACAGTAATTACACCATACAAGAAATATGAAAATTGAAAAACACCCTTTAGACGTGATTTTATTTCTAAGTGTGTTTATTTTTTTTACCATTAAAAACTCATCAATTATTTTACTGTAAATTATATTATACATAATTTACATAGTAAAACACTGAAGAATTTTAGTTTGATCGCAGTAAGAGGAAATTAAGAATCTCCTTGGCGTGTTGTCAATTTAGAAATATTTTACCTCCATGAGCAGAAATAATGACCTCGCAGCATCACTGTATTAACTTCATGCTCATTAACCTGCGAGCCATAATAATGCAATTACCGAGACAGATTGTCTTTGTTAATGAACAGTGCCCCCATCATCATGTCCTTTTCTTTGCTTTTTGGAACTGCTCCGTCACTGGTGCTTTCCTGTGCTAGAGTTCCACGGACAGGCAATCATCTATTCGGCACACGTCTTTCACATCCTATCCCAGGAAATGCGAGGGAAAAAATAAACCTTGTGCATAAGAATAATTGTCATCAAGACAATCTCCATCAACTTTAACGAAGAAAGAAGACCTTGCCAATACGGTAATGACTAATAATGTGGTGCACAAAGAGACGAGAATACAAGGGTATTTTATCTTCTCACGATAAAAATTTTGAGTAAATAACCCGAGTTATTAAAGTATTTTGAAAATAATATAGGTTAAAAGCAAATGTGATTTTGAATATTAATTTTAACAAAATTATGGTTGTTTATGCAGAAATCAAAAGTAAAATTAATTAACATGTACAAGAAATAACATAAGATTCTATAAAGATCTCTTTGTCAATATATAAGATTCAAGATCTAAAAGTAAAAAAATATAGAAGGAGATAACTTGATGTGACATGAAAAGAAATGAGAAAGAAAAAGAAGGGGAAAAAATGGGTTCTCGAGAATGCATCGGAGTTCTATTTTTTTATATTCGATACTGTTAAAAAGATTTTGACGAGACAATTCTAGCCACACCATGAAAAACTATCAAATAAAATTGTAATTGGTTAATGATTTTATTTAAGATTAATCAAGACTTAAAATACCTTAACCCAAAATTAACCTCAAACAAAGCTATTAGTTTTTTATTGTGGTTAGAATTATCTTATCGAGATATTTTTAATGATACTAAAAGTATAAAAAACAGGACACTAAGGTCTTACTAGTGACTCATTCTTTCTTTACCTCCTATTTCTTTCCTTGTTTTTTTTTCATCCCACCTCATCTTATTTTCCGATCATTTTTTTCCCTTCTATTTCTTCCCTTGTTCCACCTCATCTTATCTCTATTTTTATTTCTTGATTGAATCTTAGTTCTTGTATCCAACCATTAGATCTTTATACATTTTTGTGTTAATTTTTATACATGTTAATAAATTTGTAAAAAACAAGAATATTTGATTTATGAGTAATTACAAAACCTAATATAACAACAGATGTTACAAATTCAATATTAACAATCATATTAAAACTGAATTATTTTCTAAATATTTTTCTATCACGAGTAATTTTTCCAAAACTTTAATCATACTGTCATTTTAGGACCTTTTCTGAGTTCAAATCTTTATGGTCCCCACACCCGTTCTCTTCTGCCTGGTCAATCACCAAACCTTAGCATAAATGCATTCAAATTATTCAGCCATTAAGGTAATCAAAGAACAGAACTCTCAGGGACATTGCCTTCTATTCTATGTTAACCACTTATCATATTTACACCACATCAGCATCACATTACATAAATCAAATTAAATTGGACCCTATCAACTACCAATAACCTTAAAAATGTCACTGCGAACCACCTTACGTGCAACTATATGATAGGTCTGCCGATGAATGATGATCAAATATGGCAGGTCCCGACTAAATTAACTTCAGAAACTGTACGCCTAATATGAACCCTATCTCCCCTTTCCACAACCCTGTCTTCTTACATCCTTGCCGAACTCATGAAGGCAAAGTGGCCTCAGACATCCACGTATGATAAGAACAGTTATACCTTCGTAAAAAAATCTCCCTTGCAATGAATTCCTTGCCACCAATAGTTCATTACTCCATGAAATGCCGGCAGATGTCTTCAATTGCCGGTTCCCCACCAAGAATTAGCCTCCCTCTACTTGTATAATGCAAGACCCCAAAATCCTCAGGGAGACAATCAACTGTTTTCTAGTCCTGCTATCCAGCTCTCATGGCTTTGGATTTGAGCAAGAAAGAAATGATACAAGATTACACTGTAAAATGGGCAGCAATGATAGAAGCAGAGCAAATTGCACAACGCCTTTAAATTGGCCACAACCATCATTTGCACCATCCAGATTTGAGACCCGGATGGCAGTTGGAGCAACTGGTCCTTGACGAACACATCAAATCGATGGACTTCTGTTGAAAACGACTCTAGTACTTCAGCTCAGAAAGGTGGCTGGGGCATGTGCTTAAGATTGATGGCACATTCCTACCACAAACCGGGGAGGACTTCTGGGCATTCCCACTTGAGGAGTTGTCACACTGCTGTGGCTGTATAACAGGAACCGATGAATTAGCGTTGGCATTCTTTGAAATTGTTATCGAGTTGCCACCACTAGATGGAGAATGGTTACTAGAGGATATTTGTTGCCCTTGTGGTGGCAAATCAGACTTGGAACTTTGCCCAAATGATATTAGGCTACGGCCTTGTGGTGCTCTTCCTTGCTGCTGGGAAGCATTCTTATGAACTGTGTTGGATGCTGAGAGAGATGCAAGTGGGGGTTGCGTGGAAGGGGTTCTGGACGAGTTCTTCCACTGGGGATTTTGTGGAGTACTTCCCTGAGCTTGAGTTTGAGAAAAAATGGGAGTATTATTTGAAAACTTGGCATCAATGGAGGGCGAAGGCAGGCTGCTGGATGTTGGTGCTTTGCTTTCGGCTGCGCCAATAGGCTGCTGCAAAATATGTCGCTTCTGAAGCTGAACTAGCTGTTGTTGCTGAGAAGTTGTGCTTGAGTTAGCAGCCATTTGAATGCTTGAAGGTGTGGTGATGGAGCGAGAAGGCCAGTGTCCCGTGAAAGGAGACGGCACAAAGTCAAGAGTTGTAGCTGAATTATCGAAAATAAGTGTCTGCCCAATACTTGTAGATGGCCTTCCCATTGTAGCTTTTTTTCCATCGTCAGGATTGGTTGAACTGCCTCCAGTCTTCCCTTCAGACAGCTGGTAGTTCTTCTTTTGCATGGCCTGACCTGCTGATACAACCTGGTACCCCTGCCATGTCATGTCTGGGAAACTTTGTAAGATGGTAGGATTTTGTGCCATAGCTGAGAAATTAAGGTTCGATGCTGTCTTGCTTCCATTGAAAGAGGCGAATGACATTGCAAATGCTTGAGAGGGGATAAGCTCTACTCCACCCTTTAAATTCTTTTCCTGTGACAATTGATGTTGCTGCTGCTGCTGCTTTTCACCATGATTTCCACCGCCACCAACATTTGTAGAAGCCATTAAACCAAAGTTTGGCTGAAGAGGAATAAAGAAATTAGGGCCATTAACACTCTTTTTCGAGTGAGAGGCTCGGGTATCAGCAATTATTGGAGTGCTCTCCCCACTTATCTCAGAATCAAGCTTCCGAGTGTGATGGGAAGGTATACGAGTCTTTGGCGGCTGCTGTGACTGCCTCATTGTCGAGGTCAAAAAGTTATTGGTGCTAACATGTGCCCCACGTGGTTGCTGACTTTGGGGTTGCTTGTGAGATGATGATGAGCCACTTGAAGTACTTGCATTCTGGTGTCCTGGTTGGACTATAGGTTGAGGTTGTTGCTGCTGAAGCTGGGATGCATGTAACATCTGAGATGAGTAGAAAGACCCGTTAAAGAAAGACAATGCTTGAGTAGGGGTTCCACCTCTGAATGTTGGGTTTCCAACAGGAGTGGAGATGGGGATTGGATAACCATTGTTTGGTAGAATTGTCAAGTACGGAGCTTCATTGGCTCCCAAATTTGGGTAACTAAAGCTCACACCTGCAGCCATCCCTGGCAATGCTGAAGAGTTTGTCGTTACTCCAGCTACAGCGCTGCCAGACAATGATTCATTGTTGATTGGGGAAGCAGATTTAGAAGGCCCAGTTTGACTTGTCATTGCTGCTGTGGACGCTTGATGCTGATTGAGGGAGAAGATGAAAGCGGGGCCATGCTACAATTTAAAACAGAAGGCATCAATAACTTTACGAAAGCAAAACTTTATGACAATCCTAGCAAGGATCTACATAATAAACCAAATAAATTAAATCACGTAGCACGGGGCAAGAGCATACCATTAAATTACCAGCTGGGGCTGGCTGTGGAGGCTGTTGGAGCACAAGCTGCTTCTTCTGTGCTGTATCTATGAAGGTGGCACTCTCAGAGCCTCTATCATTTCTAGTAAAATCTGGAATGTTTGGCACCGCCTGCACTTTGTCCTGGGCAGAATTTAGATTCACAACTGGAAAGCTACCTTGCGATGGGTGTCTGATTATCATGTTTTCCGCAGAAGGCATTGCATTGAGGTTCTTGGGATTGGCTCCACATAGAGTAGCAGAGCCAGCTGCAGCTGGCCAGAAATGGTTCATCTTTGTAAATTGCTGTTGCAAGCGAATGTTGCAAGCAATATAATGATGGGTTGCACATCTCTTTGGCCGAGGTTGAGGGATAAACTGTGGAGGCTGAACATATTTCGATAATTCAATGGAGAATTCAAAATGAAGGTCGAAGATGAATGTCAAGGTTGAGGCTTTGGAAAAAGGAACTGGTATATGATACCTGTAATGCCTTGGATGATCTGGTTGTCCCATCCATGGGTACAACTGTCTGAAAGGAAGTCGTGTATCTGCAAATAAACATGAGTTACTTTCTAATTATAAATCAATTCTTTGAGCAAGGAATATATAAAACAAAGATTGACAAGAAAATGAAGTCTAGATATCGCACCCCAGAGGCAAAAGATTGCTACTTTGCCAGCTAGGTATGGCAATTGGCAAAGGCAACGAACCAGATTGAGCTGATAAAAGTGCAGGAAGAAATCGTCAATAATATCAATGGGTCAAAAACGTAAGCTATTTGACAACTCTTAAAGTCATCACGCTGAACACCAAGCTGAAGCTTTGAATTACCAGCTGTCTCCACTTTAGGAACGGTAGCTTTAGGTTGCAGTTTCTGCTGCACATTGCGATTCGGCTTCTCAAAATCAAGTTTTAATCCACGCTTTTCTCTAACTGTCTTCGTCACCTTATCTTCAAAAAGAACCCCTTCCTTCTTCACCGGACTGTCCACCAATTCTTTATTCTTAACCATATTTTCCATTTTCTGCAGCATATAGAATTGATTGGCTAAGTTCCAAGAAAAACAAAATACCACAAAATGTCAAATAGTCAAATCCAAGTTTTGACTAAAACACGGGAGGTGAATTAGCAACAACAACTATATGCTCACCATTTCCGCATCTTGGGCTGCGGGCTTAGGATTCGAAGACAAATCAACAAAGCCATCCCATTCTGGAGAAGACACCATGGGAGGAGGAGCCTGTTGGAAAGCCATAACTCGACTTGAGAAATCTCAACAGCAAAAATACCAAGGGAAATGTAATCGGATAGCAACAAGATAGATCCTCACCATCAGATCGATCTCGAACTTCTCCTCTCGCTGGCTGTCTACCTTTGACATGGTTGAGGTCCTTAAGAAACGCACCAGATACAGTAAGGAAAAAGATGAGAAAATGGGATATCTAATTATATATCTGAAATGAAAAAAAATAAAAAAATGAGATATCTAATTATACTCACGATTTTTTCAAAACGGAATCACAGAAATCAACATCCAATTTTTTGCTCACAGGTGATTTCTCTTCTGGCAATACAGATTTTTCCTTAGTCGATACCCCAGATTCTTCAATTGCCGGTTTTGAATCCTGTTGTGTCATTGCTTCCTCCTGTGACTCCAACCCAGACGCAAGTTTAGAAGCAACCATGTCATGTGAAACCTCACATGATTCTGAGTACAATGATGGTTTCCCCGATTTCGTTGCAGAAAATTCCATTTTTGCATCCTCCCTTTCACCTGTAACTGCAGAAGCGATTAAACTATTATGAACCATAACTCAATCAGCATCCATTTTTTGCTTCTTCGATGATGCAAATGTCATTAGAAATGAAATCAAAACACAAATATCATTAAACATCCATCACCGAAATCTGAACTGAAAGCTAAATAGACTCACCTAAACCAATTAAAGTATCCGAAGCAGAGGCATTATTTTGACTCAGTATCGATGTCCGAGAAAAGTTTGAATTCGGAGATGATTTAGAATCATGAACGATTCCATTAGAATCCATTGAATCAATCTTCCGCAAACCATTGTCAGCCTTCTCCTCGTTCTTAGGCCCGTGTGATTGCTTCTTTAAACCATACAAAACTTCTGCGATCTCAATCTCAAAATCTTCCTGAACTGAACTTGTAGAAGATTTCGACACTTTTGGAAGCCGAGTCTTGGGTCCGCTTGATTTCTGAGGATAAACACACACACAAAACAATCGCCATCCTTAAAATGTAGTCTAAAAATTAGAAAAATAAAACATCAACATAAGAAAAATACAAACCGTCTTTTTTATGACCGAAACAATCGACGAAGAAGGTGATGCAGCCTCAAAGCTCCTGCTCGCCGCCGGTGAAGTCGAAGCTCGCCTGTCTTCACAACCAAATCCACCATTTCCTGATACCCAACTCTCATGTGACCTCTTCACAGAAGCTTCAAAGCCAAAAATCACTATTAATTCAACAAAAAAAAATCCAAACAAAACACAACTACTCCATCTACAAACTCTTTTACCTGACCGGGCCTTTCTAGGTACAGAGACACCAATCATTTCGTCAGCAGCGACTCTAGAACCGGGAGCTTGTTTGACAGCTCCCAGCGGCGGCCGCAACCGAGAAACCTCTCCGTCTTCAATTTCATAACCATCTTCATAACCGATGCTTTCTTCTGTAGTCTCTTCTCCTTCTTCCTTATTACTTCCTTGTACTGACCTATCTCCCCCCCCTCCTCCTCTTCTTCTACTACGCTTATTCCTACTCAACAATTCTCGATCTCTTTCCCTCTTACTCCCTCCTCTATCTCTCAGCCTCGCCGATTCTTGTACCATTATCTGTCCATCCTCCTCTGCAAGAAAAAGAGACAGAGAGAGACTATTTGAGTTAGTTACATAAACAGCTAACTCGGATATATATTGGAGAAACTTTAAGCTTTATACCAGTAGAATCTCTTGTAGTTCTCTGCTGTCGCCGTCTTGATAATCCGTTAGAGGCTGCCATGTTTGATGATGATCTCCTTCCTTCTCTATTTCTATCCATAAATTTGACCACCTCTTCCTAACACTCAATATCTAACAGCCACCGGAAATTCACCATAATCGGCGGCGACAAAAAGAAGGAAAAATTTAAGATTTCTACAAATGTATGTTATCCGGAAGAGAAACAAACAAGAAGCACCTTATCAGAAAATGAATTAATGCTCTCTCTCTCTTTCTGTCTAAAAGTTGCCCTGTTTCTCTTCTCTTCTGCGGCTTTGGCTGACTGACCTTCTCTCGTTTTTTTCTTTCACTGGTTGTTCTTTTTTGGGCACTCATATAAATCTCATCCCTTTTTTCTTCTTTTATTAGCGAACGTTATCATGTACATTCACTCAGCGCGTAACCTACCCCATACCAATGATGGACGGATCAGATTAATCACTTTCTTCTTCGGGTTAGTCATTAGCTTTGGATTGACATTAATCGGACTGCAAGCGATGGCAAGAGCCAACATGGCAGAAATGTCCCTATCTCTGTAGAATTTAGGAGCCACTGCATCCAGTGAATGGCCACGTGTTATTTTATTTATTTTCTGCATTTCATTCACGATCAGCATCTTCTCTAACGCGCACGCGCCTTAGCCACGTGAAGCGCACTCGTTTTAAGCTCAGGTTGCTGCAGGTCATTAAGTGGACTCAACTGATAGGTACACTTGTCGAGTGCTTATTCGTGAGAAACCCCGAAAACAAATATCTTATTCGTGGACTGCAGTCGGTTACCCGTGGAAAATTGAGAGCATGAACGTAAAGTCCACAAAAAGAGGATATAATAATCACGTGGGGCTTCTGTCCCGAAACAACCTCTCCAGCCGGTCAAAATCAGCAAGGCCCACTTCACAACTAAAGTGCTTTAGCGGGACCCGCAATCGAGTTGGCGAATAAGATTGCTTGTTTTGCTGATAGAAGCCACAACTACCATTGAATAAGAATCCGACGTGGACATATCTTAATTTTGACGGACTCAATTACAAAAGCAAGTCTGACCTGGCACCTCACAACCAACTACCTCGTGCTTCACGGAGAAGCCCGAGACGTCCGTATGGTTCAATCAGACGGTCCGTATTCTTAACGCAGCATTCCAGGGTCTGGTCACGGAAGTTGTGAGAATGCGATGGGGACCACCGATAGGATAGGAGGTCTTCAGACTTTCTGGCCTTGATGACGTGGCCGTAAGATGATGTCACTCCCATTTGAATCCAGAGAAAAATAGCGTGCATCCGGCTCCATGATAAGAGGGGATAGAAAAGCAATGGTCGCAATCCTTTCATCTCCTGCTATGGGATTTTCTAGAAGTTGTGTAATGTAGTTATAGTTGATAAACTCGTTTTAATGTAAAAAACATTTATCATGTTAGAATAACTTAAGTAGTTAGATTTTACGTTAAATTGAAAAGGTTATTAAATTGGTGAGATTCGTTTGATTTAGGTGTTTTCATTCGTAATCCGATTGCCTTGTTTTAAACTTGGTGATGTCAATTCAGAAATTAAAAACAAATACAATTTTAATAAAAATAATTAACTCAATGAACTATAAAGTAACTAAAAAAACCAAACATTTTTCTAGATGGGTCATCCAAACCATGTCTTTGAAATATATATTTGGTATTGTGGTGTATATTATTTTTTATAAAAATATATTTTACTCGAAAATAAATTAAAATGATTATTTTTTATTTTTTTATATTAATAAGTTAAAAACATAGGAAAACACTAAAAAAATCAATTTGATATTTTTTTCAAACCAAATATATTTTTAAAGCACATCCAAAAATAATTCTAATTGCAAAATCAAACGGTACTGAACTATGAAAATAGGTGGTCTTCTCCTACCTTTTCAAATAAAATAAAAGTATGTGATTTAGAGACTATTTGTTTTTCTGGTTGCATCACCTAACGAAACCTTGGATTTAGATTTAAGTGAAAAGCACAAAAAAAACATACACTAACCAAAAATATATAGGGCATGGTTTTTCACTATAGCACTAGACACATGTTATTGTGGTTTGCTACAATGAAATTATTGTTTTGCTTATCAATTGAAAAAATGAAAGCCTTGATGTCGGAGGCAATTTTATTTTTTTTCATTGATCATTCAAAAAAATTTAAAAGGTATATTCATCTTAAAAAAAAAAAACAATAACAGTTAAATGATTGGTTTACCTTTAAGGTCAAAACATTATAGTCACATAAGGTTTTTTAATTTTCTTTTAGAATAAAATAAAACGATATATTTACCCTTAGGAAAAAAAAATAAAGCATGCGATTAGGGGCATTCTTATCTTTTCACATAATTTTTTTTTTTGTAATTTACAAACTCATGAAGGATATTTTGGTTTTTTTTTTGTTGGCTAATTAATCTTTTATTCAAGAAAATTATTGGCACGTGCTCATTACGCGCTAATATATGGGTGGCATCCACGTTGTTTGCACAGCACATGTGATGTCTCCTAATGGACAAATTTGCCCTTCCATTGTGTTGTTAGATGTGTCACCTTGTGTTGTGCAAATTTGTTAATAGTGTAATCCTCAATTGAAAAATGATAAAGAAAAATCTAAATAAAATAATGCATGATGTTACGTGCAAAAAATGTTGATCGTCAATGTATAATGATGTTCATTTGACCAAAAGTCGTGAAAACTTTGAGAAACATTTTATTATGATTATGGATGGGAGTCCTTGATGAATTTCGTTTAAAAATCTTGACAATTTAAGTAAATAAAATAGTAATTAAATTTCGATTTTTAGCATAAAATTACTTATTGTTCGATTTTACGATATCAAGTATATCTCTCAATCCAATAATTGGATCTGATTGACTTTTATAACAAATCTCTTGATATATTATTCTATCGTGGATTGAAATTTCGAGTAAACTGGAGCTTGGAAAGGCCTTATTGTAGTGCCAATTATTGCATAAAAATACAGAAAAGAATATTAAGGCAATTAGTAATGGCATTATTATAAATAAGTCAAAAAATCTCTTCCCTGTAAAAAAGAAATAAAGCTCAAATATTCTCATTTTCCTTATAAAATTATGATTTTCTTCCAAGTTAGGGTTTAAAGAGTGTTGGAGAGTGAATATGGCAAAGAGAAACCACCAAAAAGCAATTTTAAAGAGGGAATAAAGTTGAGAAGTTGGGTTGTAAAGGGAAAACGTTTAATTCAAAAATAAAGAGAGGAAAAATGGATGAAATGGCTAAAGGAAACCACTCAACCTTGCTAAAGAAGTTATAGGTAAGTGGTTTTGACACTTTTTTTTTTGTTGATTTGTGAAGAAAACTATAGAAATTAATGCGTGGCTTGAAGGGTTGGGGTTAAATAAGTTAATGATTGTGCAATCCTTTGTTTGAATGATGAAAAATAACTTTAAATTATGTGTTTGATGCATGTAAGCATTTTAAAGGAGGTGAAAAATCTCTTGACAATGAAATTCTCTATTAGGCCGAAATGAGCATCAATGAAGTGAGAAATTGAGTTGGATTGTGTTGAATTAGTTATTAAACTATGTGATACATGTTGTTTAGGGTAAAATCATGGTTGAAATTGAAAGAAAAGTTTACGGGTTTGTGTTGATGGGTTTGAACAACGAAAGGTAAAAGGAAAATTGAAAACTTTTGAATAAAAAAGAATGATTATGTTGAATAACATGAAAAAAATTGGCACCTCATTAATTACTATTAATTTAAGTACTCCAATGTAATTTTTATTTGTTTAAATGTTTGATGGTTCTATAAGAAGATAAAAGAAAAAAAAAAGATTATATTGAAAAGTTTATCGAGAATGATTGATTAGTCACTTATATTAGCGGAGGCTAATTATATTAGTTCTGTTGATATTGATATTGATTAGTCATCTATGCGACTAAAGACTAGTGATATCAATTCCACTAATATCAACATTGATTACTCATCCACATGAATAGAAACTAATGACTTCAGTTATGTTGATACTATCTATGACTATTAATTAATATGATTGGAGACTAATAATATCGGTTCCACCAATATAAATATTAATTAGTCATCCATGTGAGTGGAGGTTAATGATGTTAATTTTGCTAATATAAGAATTAATTGATTAGTATGTGATGATGTGAAGACTAATGAATAAGACTGTAAACATGTACACATCAGAATATATACATATATTCGTGTAACATGCTTTCAGGGAAATAACCAATATTAAGTAACTGATCAACTCTAACGATAAGGGTTAGATAAGAATCTTTAAAAATAAAATAAAATAAAAATAGATGGAATAAAACGAGGAATAACTGTAAGATTAAGATTAGAATAAGAAGGAAAATAAAAACTTACATGCACATTGAGAGGTTATACAGTTTTCATCTTAAAATACTCTTTATTGATTATTTAATGTAGTGAGCTTTTTCAAAATGATGTTATGCATTTTTTTAATATTAAAAATACATTAATATATATATATATATATATATATATATATATATTCAAGTTTTTTAATAAAAAAGACCGGCGGTTAAAACAATTAGTTTTTTTTATTAGAAGGCGAGCGTGAACATGAGCGGGTGTTGAATGTTGATAGCAGGTAGAGGTTTCTTAGCAGAGGCAAGCCACGTGGGAAAACTAAGCACGATCCATTCGCAGAACGTGAACAGTAGCTGTTGAAAAAGCTTGTATCCGCTGGTGATGGCCTGGCCTCGGATCTCGATATCGCCACAGCCTCCCCGCTTTTCTAATTTCTTGCCTTTTTTTTTAAAGGAAAAAAAAACAACACCACAGGCAGTGATAGAAAAGTAAAGAACAGGTCCTGCCAAATGTTTTAATTAAGTTCATGAACTGAGAAAAAGTCGTCTTCGCTTGGCTTATAAAAAACCAATTTTAATCAAATTTTAATAATATATTAAAGTGAATAACAGTGAAGCATTATAAAAAACTCAAGTTCTTTTATAATGTTCATGTAATTTATCTAGAAAGACTTATGTCTACAAGGAAGACATTAGCACGATTTAATAGCGTGGGCATATGAGGGTAAAACCGGGGCAATCAATGAATGAGGGACCTAATCAAAATCTACTGGATGCGTGGGTGTAGTTTTGTAATTTGCCCAAGAATGAAACCTGCCCTCATTAAACACGCGTGGATTTTATTTTTTTTTTTTATCTGGATTTTTTTAATTAATGTTGATATTCGAACCGGCTTACACGCAACTCAACTAATCTCACGGGCCCTGAAGTTAAAGACCATATAAGCCTCCAGTAACCATCATATTAACAACTACAGAGGCTCGAATCTAAAATCATAGGAAAAATAAATCTCTTGATCTCAAACTCTTATTACGATTTCCTATTTTTTTTTAATAATATTAATTGTGATTGCTGGTAGTTTTTTTTTTTTTATTCTTTGTTTTTAGTCCAGCTAGCACGGAAATGTTTAAATTTGATGAAAACATCGTAGTCAAATGATAAGCATGGCCCATAATCTGATAACTTGTGCAGCAATACTTCAAACTTGGTATGCTATTGATTTAAAGTTTCGAGTCTGAGCCCAATTTTCTACTCGTGATGGTATCAAACCTAACTCCACTTTTCAACTTTAGAAAAAGTTTGATTCTGCAATTACAGACCCTTTTCAAGTCTCAAAATAATCAAGGCTGATGGGATTTTGAATATTATTTACAGGCTGTCCATGAGGTGGCCCTGCAAGGGTGGCGATGGATTGGGGGGGGGGGGGGGGGGGGCGGGCCCTGCAAGGGTGGCGTTGGTTTACCCCCCCCCCCCCCCCGGCAAAAGAAAGGACAAACACTCTGATCCTCTTGGAGTTATCGTTGTCACCGCCGGGAAGGATCTGACTGCCACGATTGTGTCACAGGCTCAAACTCCAGTCTTTCACTCATGTAATTTCCATGATATATATTTCTTTTTAAAAAATTATTTTTAATATTAAAACATCCAATAATACTTTGTACTAGAAAAGGGACGGCAGAGACATTATTTTATGCAAGAATGATTCGAATCAAAGCAAGCTTCTTTTTTTTTTTTTTTTTGCTGTGGAAAAAAATGCACCCATGGAATAATATTATACTGAAAAGATATAATAATAGAATACACGTCATGCTCCATCACACGACGGATTTGCACAGTACTTAATTGTTACGAAGAGATTTAAAAATCTTAGTTGCTAGTAAAAGAAGTACTAAAGCATGCTTGTTTCCAACACCTAGGTGGTTGGTACGAGTACATACTATATATTAAAACCAGACAAAGCAATCCACTTGCCAAGTGGCCTTGATTAAACATTATATTTTACGAACAATGTGTCCTGATTAAACAATGTCTGAGCGAATCCTAATCGGCCTCGATGATTGGTCCTTCTGCTCAAATGTGATTATTATTATTATTATTATTATTATTATTATTATTATTATTATTATATACTCTTAATTAATCTTGTAGGTCGTAATATTATAATTTGACCAAGGCTAGCTTTGCTATATTATATGATTAGAGTCAACTAAAACAAGTATAAAATGATGGTGGGCCAAGACAAATCCCATCCAATGCCACTTTGTAACCGTGTTTAAAAACAATTATGGATTTCTTAAATACAATAATTAAAAGATCATTGAGTCCAGATTGAAATATAATACTCCGGTCGATCTTTCTTCCTTTTTATAATATTGTTTATATGTGAGCTGGACGGGAGGGGCTCTAGACGAAAACGTACCGTTTGTTAGGTTTCAGGCTATTATTTTACGGTGGTCTTACATTTCAGAGAGAAAAACTTTTCAATGCAAGGTAGGGTGGGGGAACATGCAGAGAAAATATGGGAATTAAATTAAGATGCCCACGTCAGACATCAAATAAATCTTGAGCACTTCCTTTTACTATTGCCTCGATCTTGAGAATTGATTACACAAACATCTATAATAACAAGGTTGATATGTGGCTTGAATTAATTTAGTATTTTTGGTGATAGGATTTTAATCGTGTTTGTGAGAGGGAAAAAGAGGCCTCGAGAATTTCATTTTAATCTGATGCATTGGCTTTTTTTCTTAAAAAAAAAAACTTATTATAATAAAAATTAAATAATATGAAAACATCTTTGTATATCAAGAGATTTTTTTAATTATGAATTATAATAATAATTTTATTTTTAATTTTAATTTTTTATAATTTTTAATTAGATGAATCTTTGGTTTTTTTTTTCTTTTTGATTTATCTGTCAGTTTAGCATCTTGGATCTGACTTGATTGCCTATCCACATTAAATTCAAGGTAATTGAGTTTGGTAAAAATACCAGACCCATAAACACTATGGGTCCAGTAACCATTCCAGGCTCTAGACGTTTATGCCAGACCCAAAATGATTAAAATATTTGCTATATTTTTAATGTTTTTTATAGTTAAAAAAAATTAATAATAATATGCAGCTACTAATATACTAGTAATGTGATAAAATATGAGCATTTAAATGAGTTTTTATTACGCAGCAAAAATTACACTCCAATTCCTATTTATAGTGGAGATACATTCACACTCCAGCCTATATTTTAAATTTCAAGATTTACCTTTATTTCTTGCTAGCGCTTATATTTTTTCAAGCACTGTATATTATTTAGAAAATAATTATGCTTTGATTGTCTAATTCATCTATTCTTTTTTTCTTCACAATCAATGAGATTGCCGTCGGCATGTATTGTATTCAATTTGAGTTCAAGTTTCATTTATACGGTGATCATTGTGTGTCATAATCCAACCAGCCAACCAAACATTTTTTATAATTTGTAAATAATTATGCTCAGTATAATTTTTATTTGTTGTGCTAAAATGATATTTAATCGAATTCTTTTATTATATTCACATGTTGAATTTATTTAGATTGTATCATTGTAATTGATTAAAAAAATGTATGTTTTCTAAAAAAAGACTGGAGAAAAGGAACTCCGTAAAAAAAAAAAATATACAAGTGATATAAGGGATTTGATATTATGTCTTAATCAATGAAATTTTGATGTCATTCAGGTAAAAATAATAAGACATTAGAACTATATAATAAAAGCAACAGAATTATAGTTATTTGAACCAGCACAAGGGTCTATAAGTATGTTTGACAGTGTGGTTGCGGTTGCTTTTCAAATAGTTTTTTGTGCCAAAATACATGTCAATGATGTTTTTTTATTTTTTAAAAATTATTTTTGATATCAGCACATCAAAATGATTTGAAAATACTAAAAATATATTAATTTAAAATTAATAAAAAATTAAAAAAAATTCAAAATTTATCAAAATTACTTTTAAAACACAAAAAAAAAACAGTCTCTTAAGTTCCATGAGATGATAAGAAAAGGTAAAGAACTCGGAGACTGAAGTGAGTGCCCCTTCCTTTTGTTGAAGGTTTTAGATAAAAATATTTATTTAAAAAAAAAACAATCCCTCCCATGCAGAGGTGCGTTGGTTTATCCGTGTTTACCGTGTGAAAAACATAGACATCAAATTGCATTTTATAATGTAGCCCATCAAAAAATCGAATTTTAAATGTAGTTTTTATATGTTTTTTTAATTGAGTTTTGTAAAATTTTGTTTGTTTTTATGTTTTAAAATTTTAAAATTTTTATTTTTTTATTTACTTTAAATTAATTTTTTGTACTTTCAGATTATTTTGATGCGCTAATATCAAAAATAATAAAAAATTATTTCAATATATTTCCAAGTAAAAAATACTTTTGAAAAGCAACCACAATCAAATATTTTATACATGTTTTTTACTGTACATAAACCTCAACCATAATTTATACTAAACACGTATCTAAATTCAACTAACCACATCTAATAATATTTTTTTAAAACCACACCCATTAATACTACATCAAAAATAAGCACAAGCACACTCTAAAAAAGCTTTTACAGGATCGGCACACTGGCCCCCTTGCAGTTATGCATGACCCAATGTGCCTCTCTTTTTTTCTCGAGGCCCCATGCCTGAGAATGTGACAACAGCCTAGCATCGACTTTTCTTTATTGTTATTTTAAATATGAGCACTGCATCTATTAACATGAAGAACGTCAAATTAACAAAAGCTGGAACAGAAATGAAAAACATCCTCGCATGTGAACGAAACCATAGTGTTTCACGGCCTTACCTTTCTCAGAAGATAAAATAAAATAAAAAACTTCACACTTAGTTACTGGAGTCACGACAATCTTTTCACAAAATTAATTAATCATTATTAAATTGAATAAGTATAATTATATATCTTCCCATTTTTAAAACAAAGTTCAACAATTAAAATATTACAGAAAATGACAACTTAGTATTTGAATATATATAAAAAATAAAAACAAAAAATACAATCAAACGACTAACATACTTTTAAAAACAATATTTTCAAAATTAGTGTCATGGAGCTTTGTTGTCTTTTTATAATGGTTTTTTTTTCCATTATTATTAGGTGAGTTTTGAGATAATTTAATATTTGACTGAATATATATATATATATATATATAAACAAAGTGGTATAATTACATATATAGTACTTGCCACCTCGTGGGAGTTGCCTGCGCACTTTGAACGATGTTTGTAGCGCCTCCTGGCATTAAAAAAATGCTCTTTCACTATGTCATTGGAAGTGGTGTTACATCTTTTTCTTGTTGGGGTGACGCGTGTCGGCGTTTATAAGACAATTTGTTGTCAGTGGACTTTTCTCTCTCCTCTCTTGAAAATTACAGCTTGACCCTCTATGTTGTTGGTATTTCAACCCTAGTTCTTATTATTTTGATTTCTAACTTTTGTTCTTGTCCCTTTCAAAAAAAATTATTTGCTTTCAATTTCATCATTTAATCCAATTTGTATGTATTATTTTTTCTACTTTGTTCCTCGTTCTTTTGATTTTTTTTACTTTTTGTTGAATTGATTTTTTTTTTAATTTCACCATTCAATCGAAAATAAAATTTATTTTATATTTCAAACTTGATTCTCGTTTTTTAATTGTTATTCTTTGTTTTGAATCCTTTTGTACAATTAAAATTCTTTTTTAATCTCAGCATTTAATATTTTATTGATTGGAAACTGGGTTTCATAATTTTTTTAAATAGGGTGTTTCTGGTCTAATGACTCGGGTCATGAGTTTAGCCAAATAACTTAGGTTGGCTCAACCTTGATTATCAGGATTACAAGTTTATTCAAGCTAATATTTTTAACAAATATCATCCTTTTGAATTCTATAGGCAAGAATTGAGCTACTTTGTCTCATTTCGGGAAAAAAAAACATTTTTTTTCAATGTTATTGTGATTTTTTTTAATTTAATCTATTTTTTTATTTAATTAAAATAAAACCAACTCATTTAATTCAAATGAATCTATAACCTGAGTTGTGTATTTTTTTAAAACCAGTTTAAGCATCTAGATATATATTTTTGAAAAAATAAATCAGGCACGCTGCAAATCGTGTGTCCATAATAGAATTCTATTCTCTCACATGAGAGAATCACACAAAGATCGCATCTTTGACGCTATGAGAACAAAATTGACACAGCCATTAATCCACATTTCGATTTGACATCTTTTTTTTGCCCTGTGCCGAAGGCAAGAAATTAAGTCGAGCAAATTATTCCGATATGAACGGAAACTCACAGCTTCCACAATTTATTGGCCGCCACAATTTATTGGCCGGGGCAACACGCTAGAAAGAATGAGCGAGACACTGGCACACAGAAAATGATTTTTGCCTTGGAGAGAATGTACAAACCGTTGAAACTGGGTCCCATTTCCTCTACTGGAGCACTATCTCAACTCGGTCCACAGATGACAGCCCTGTTCACATAACACAATTGATGGCGATGATGATGGATGGATGGGCATGATATCTTAATCACTCTTGGTTTAAATTAAAAGAAGGGGATGCTTATGAACAGATCCCTCCTTTACATGTAAGCAAAGCAACTTATCTTCATTCGTCAGAGGCGTATCACTTTGCTTATGAATCCAAGGTTGCTAACTTGGTCTGAAAGGAACCGATCATCAGAACAAGCTCCCTTGGCGTCACCATAGGTGATGGTCCACCGGTCCTCCTCCTCGCCACTCATTTCGAATCTGAGGGGCATATTATTGGGGCTATTATCCACATGAGATCATAGTCCAATAATGTGCTCCAGAGACAGGAGAGAAGATTCTTTTGCTCATTGAGCTCGACAAAACTCCTAATCATGTCCACGGCCTGTTCTGACTTCTGACCCGAAACAAGCCCAGGAGTCGTAATCTCCTTTTAGGCGTAGCACGGTCTGGTCCATATAGTACAAATTAGAGTGCTAGTGAAGGGAGATACTACGGTGAACCACTCGCCATCTGATGCCTGTAGAATCTCTCACAGCATCACGAGTCATTTCAGGTGAAGGAATGTTGAGAAAATCAAATGGGGATAAAATCTGACATCGTTGTACATTTAGAACAACATCATATTGATGATTCCTCAAGTTAATGAACGCCTATCGTGTACAAACGGAGCCTCAAAGAAAAGTTAGAACAGTGCTATACAAATGAATAGCAAACACTCATACGGACCCGTCTTTCATCCTTCATTCCAGAAGAAAATAGCCTACCGAGATCCTATTTACTTTTCAGAGAAGTAACTTTTCGGAGAGGTATGGACGGTTCATCCCAAAATAGAGCCCTGGGCAGGAAGCTCGCACATTTACATAACGCATCGGATTTTGTTAAAGCTTCAAAAAATCCTGGAAGACAGTTCATGTCCATCGGCACACCACTTAAAATGAAACGACTAAAATAAAAATCGGCACTAATGTTATCTGCATAAAGGGAAGTAAGACCACCCAGAAAGAAGCCAAGTTCAGCCAATAGCCCTCAAAACCAATGTATCTTAGCACAAGCTTGGGACATGGCTCTCTATTTGGATTCAGTAGAGGACTTGGAAACATGGTTTGTTCCTTGCTTTTACAAAAACTAACAGCCGGACAAAGAAACATACATCAAATCATAGTAGAACATCGAATGTCACTACACCCGGCATAATTAACATCATTGTACGCTACGAGATGAAGTGAACTACCAGTGGGAGAGCAAAATCCCCACAAAGTTGTGCCATGAACATAGTGAATGATTGATTCGTGGTACTGCAACCATATGAAGGTGTCGAGGAGAGGCCATGAACTGACTAACCTATTGGACTGAGTAAGAGATATCAAGTGTAGTAATTGTTAGATAGACCAAGCTACAAACCAACATGCAATAGGTTACAGGGTCTGATAACAAGTCACCCTCTTCTTTGTGCAGCTTGAGATTAAGTTCCGTGGGAGTATCAAGAGCGGTAGAGTCTTGGAGACCAATAGCAGCCACCAAATACTGGGCATACTTGTGCTGCGACAGAAAAACATCATGTGAATCAGCAGTAATTTCTAGACCAAGAAAATACACAAGGAATCCCAGATCGTTCATGTGAAAAGAGTCATGTAAATACTGCTTTAAATGGGAGATTAGAGTTGAATCAGTACATAATTAAGTCATCAACATACACCAAGAGAATGACAACCAAAACTTAAGTTTTGTAAAGAAACAAAGATGCATTATATTTTCTTTTGAGAAAAGCAAACTTTGCGTAGGGTAGAAGTAAATTTCTCATACCATGCACAACAAGCTTGTTTAAGACCATATGACGCAACTTGCACACTGTCAAAGTAGAAGTGGAAAGTAAAGGACGAATATAAACATCTTCCTTGAGATCCTCGTGAAGAAAAGCATTCTTCACATCCATTTGGTGCAAACCCCAATTTTAAGAAGCAACAATAGCCAAAATTGTGCAGATGGTGGTCATTTTGGCCATCGGAGCAAAAGTTTTCTTATAATTTACTCCATATTCTTGATTGTTTCCAAGCGCTACTAAGCAAGCTTTATACTTGCCCAAACTACAATCAGACTTAACGTTAATAAAATAGACCCACTTACATCCAAGTGGAGTCAAGTATCAAAGTATGGCATGGTTCTCTTCATATCAAAGTATCAAAAGCAATCAACTAAACCTATAAATATGCAGTACTTGCCCAGCGACAGAGGAATAAATAATTAATTAAGGTTGTCTTTTCATCGCATCGAGCATCTTTCATGATAATACTTTATAAGCTAGGTTCTTAGCTGAAGGAAGTTTCGCTTACTAACTGGCCGACAACAAAGCGATCAAGGATTGGATAAGGCATCCTGAGAATGGCATAGGGTAAGCAGAAGGAGATTGACAATAGATTATGCATCACATAGATTGTACAGTCAAAATTCTTGTAGAAATACTTAATTACTCAATGTCTATCACAGCATGGTCTCTTTAATCTCAATAAAGATTCAGCAAAAACTTCACAAAAGCAAATTATGGCATGTTTACACACACCAAGCACATCATTTACATGAAAGAATCATAAACAAAGTCAAGTTAACCTAAACACACACCCATTCCTCAATCTTATCCAGCATGGATGGATTTGCTCTGCCTGTCCTCGCGGAATTAAAATTATGAGTAGCACTGAATTTACAAAATTCCATAACCTTACAATATTTGGCTGGAAAAAAAAATCATCTTCTCTAAAACTAAAAAGACATTTTTCCTCCATAATTTTATTCCTTATATTTCATGCGAATGCCTATTTTTATTATTGTATAATTAAATACAAAAATATTCAAAAAGTACTCCACGGGCACGCAACAATGCTAGTCTTCTCTAAAAGTAAATTTGAGCATCAAACACACATACAGCATCTTCCTCAATCAAAGATTTCTCCGCTTCAATCTCTTCAATAGTAGCATTCCTAATCACTCCTCTTCTCAATATGACATAAAAATTTCAATATATATATAACCACAATAACAACACCACATCTACTAAAAATGCTTGCCTGCTTTGCAACAACGGTTTTGACAGGGAGTTTGGAGGAGCCATTCCGGAGACTGGAGTAGTTAGCAGAAGAGCTCCGCAAAGACACTCTAGTAGCAGCAGTAGAGTTGTATTGGACTCAACCTGTAAAATTAAAAAAATAACTTTACATCACTTCGTTGCTTGAAATGTGCAAAACAATACATACATATATTATATATATAGAAGATAGTAGGGATTAGGAGAACCTGAAAGGGAGAGGAGGCTTTGGTTTGGATTGGAAGATGGACCACGGTGTCGGTGGTGCTGTTGTTGAAGAGAATGGGGTTGCTTGGTCTTGGCTTGTCAACAGGAGGGGGAAAAGGAATGGATTGTGGATAAGAAAGTTCCAGGAGAAGTAATGCCACGTTATTTTCATGGCAGGAAAGTGTGTTTTTTTTTAATATTTTTATTTTATTTTAAATTATATATATATATATATATATATATTATTTTTTATATTTTTAGATTGTTTTGTATGTTAATGTTGAGATTAAATTTTAAAAAATAAAAAAATATATTTTTAAATAAAAAGTAACGGCTGCTATAATTCTAAACTGTTGCTAAGGCTAGAAAATTCTCTATTCTAGACGCGGGCTACAGAATAAATACGTTTTCCTATTAGTGGGCAAATCCATTTATCAGTCTCTACAGCTGCCCCAGATAAACTTCTAGATTAACATTCTTTGGTGGGCTTATGATCTGGGCCTTAACATTTGCTTAATATAAGTGGACTTTCTTGTGCTTCCTGGGAAATGGGAATTATTATTATTATTATTATTATTATTATGAGAAATGGAATTGGAATGATTTTTTTATTGAGTTTTGATATTTGATTATTTTCTTGAGATAGAATAAATAATATTTTTCTCTGTGTATATTGTTTTAAAATGACATGAATTCATTCTAAAATTATTTTATAGATAAATTTATTTCATATTAATGTTTCTATCCCTCCAACCAAATAATTTTATCTCTTATATATATATATATATATATATATATATATATATTCACAAGACACTAACCAAAACACAATATTATGTATTAAATAAATAAAATAAAAGTATATATATATACCCTCTTCATTCTCTAACCTTTTATGCCTTGTTTTCTTTCTTGGTAAATCTTAACATATTATATTATGGTCATAATTTTGCAAAAGGATGCAGATCACGTGCAATGGTGATTTTCTTTAGGATAATTATGGTTTTTTCTGCAATCTTTAAGGTAACTTTCTACATGGTTGGGGAGACTGATGCTTGACCCTAAAAAAATAAACATTAGTTCAAACTTCTTTTTTTTTGGTTTGTTAAATGTAGTTCATTAACATCAAAATTAATTATTTTTATGGTTGAAAATATTATCAATAACAATTTTTCTACACCCGAATCCAACCAGACTCTCTCTACTCTAAGAGCTTTCTAAAAAAATCAACATCTAGAGCAAATTAACTTCTACAAAAGATACATGCAAACGTGTGTGGTTATATACAACAATGCTTATTTGATAAAAATTTATATTTTTTATTTTTTATTAATGATTATAATAAAAGATCATGAATATATTTTTTAAAAGAAAAGTTTAAGTATTTAATTATTTTTAGAAGTTTAAAGCATTAATTAAAAAAACAATTATTTTATAAAATCATCTAGGACAGATAAAGAATGGATTTTATTTTAATAAGTTTAATTAATTTTATATAAATCATAATATAAAAAAACTCTTAACAATACCTAAATTACCATAACAAAATGACACGGGAACGAGAAAAAATAAAATCATCTTCAATAAGACAAGAAACATGCTAAAAACTAAGAAAATATCAAAAACATTTTGAGCTAAAGTAATAGATTGTGTTGTTTATTTTTTTAAATATTTATTTTTTCCTTAAAATACACATTGTGCACTTAAACATCATTTAAAAAAAAATAAAAATACAACCCCTCTCACGGTGCGGATGCACGTCTAGTCCAACCCCAACATAAACCATAAACAATAAACAATTCCATAATAGAAATTTAACTCTTAAGTAATACAATAAATTAACTGGCCAAGAGAGTCAAAAGACAGTCTTGTAGTGGTGCCCTGTCAGTCACTGTGATGAACGAATAATAACAGTTAAAGCGAGAGCCGAGCCGAGTTAAAAGCCGAGATTGGCGCTTCCTTCCCATAACCCGATAGGAACACCCTTGATTGCACGTGCAAGGACAGTCCATCCGCGTAAGCAAGTCTTTCACAACACAAAAGTAAACCCCTAGCCCTAGTAAGCAAAAATAAAAGAAAAGGAAAATAAAACAAGAAGTGGCGCGTATATAACCACCTTCACTGGCACGCCTCCTATTCAGTCCCTGTTTCAACTCTCCACAACTCACAGAGCCCACAGAGAGTAACAAGAGAGAAATGGGACACACTCTTCCCACTCACTCACTCACTCACTAACTATCTATCTCGTCCACTTGAAAAGCCAGAGATTTTGATATAGAAAGAGCGTGCATTGTGCAGCCATTAATGCCTTTTATCTACTAAACGTGACTCCGTTTTTCACTACACGCTCCTTTAGCAAACTTCAGGAACACAATTTCTTTCTCACTTTCATTTACACACACAAACGCAAGAGCAGCTGCATTCCCAAGTATCGAGAGAGTGCTCTTGAAATGGACCTTAGTAAGGCAACGCTAGAGATCTTCTCCAAACTGGAGCAGAAATGGCTCTCGCACTGTGAAACCACCAAGAAAACGCGAGTGCTAAGCATTGATGGTGGAGGCACGACTGGCATTGTGGCCGCTGCTGCTCTCATCCACCTTGAGGACCAGATCCGCTTCAAAACTGGCGATCCTCAAGCTCGGATCGCCGATTTCTTTGATATCATTGCTGGCACTGGAATCGGAGCTCTCCTCGCCACCATGCTCGCCGCCGACGATGGTTCTGGCCGTCCGCTCTTCACTGCCAGAGACGCCGTCGCTTTTGTTGCCGACAAAAACTCCGACCTCTTCAAAGCGAAGCACGGTGGCTTCCTCCTCCGCCGCAGGAGGTTCTCTGGTAAGAGCATGGACAAAGTATTGAAAGAAGCGTTGAAGAGGGATGATGGAGCTAGTTTGACCTTGAAGGACACGTGTAAGCCTCTCCTTGTTCCTTGCTTTGACCTAAAGAGCTCTGCTCCTTTTGTTTTCTCCCGAGCAGACGCGACCGAATCACCGAGTTTTAACTTCGAGCTCTGGAAAGTCTGCCGTGCCACGTCAGCGACTCCAAGCCTCTTCAAGCCGTTTAACTTAACGTCAGTTGATGGCAAAACCTCGTGCTCCGCAATTGACGGAGGTCTCGTGATGAACAATCCAACAGCTGCGGCAGTTACACACGTGCTCCACAACAAGCGTGATTTCCCCACCGTTAATGCCGTAGAGGATCTGTTGGTTCTGTCATTAGGAAACGGAAGTGGATCGCTGACTGGAAGGAAGCTCCGTCATAACGGCGAGTGCTCGACGTCGTCTGTTGTTGACATTGTGCTCGACGGAGTCTCAGAGACTGTTGACCAAATGCTGGGTAACGCATTCTGTTGGAACCGTAATGATTACGTCAGAATTCAGGTATTTACTGTTTTTTTGAAAAAAAATTCAAGTTTTAGTGATTTCCATTTTCGATGCTTGATCTTTGTTGACGGAGTTAACTGTCGGTAGGCAAACGGATTAGCGAGCGTGGAGGAGGAGGTGCTAAAGGAGAGAGGAGTGGAAACGTTACCGTTTGGTGGGAAGCGGTTATTGACGGAGACCAACGCCGGAAGAATAGAGAGCTTTGTGCAACGACTTGTTGCTTCAGGGAAGAGTAGTTTGCCTCCTAGTCCTTGCAAGAACTCCGCCGTTAGTCCTCTTGCCAACAGTCGCTAACTAGTTCCGTGAACTCCTTGTGTTTTTGTCTTTTTTAACCATGTTAACCAATCTTGGTTTAGTTAACTAGTTAGTTAACCGTCTCTTGTTGAAGTAACATAGCAGTGGGTAATTATGACCCCTTGAATAATTTAAGACCATCTTACATTTCTGTCTCCTTCTCTTGGAACGCATCAAATGGGAGCTCCTTTGACTGAAGCAAATTAATTTATCACATGAGGTAAATATCACCATCATTAAACACATGGAATAAATTTATAATTGACGATGGCCTTGTGTGTTTCTCTTGCCAGCGAAAAGTTTTGTGTTGAAGCTTCATAATGTTTGTAAATATTCGGTGCTTGTGACTCTTAGCTATAGATGGAACTTCTTAGGAAAATATGCCAGAACTATGGAATGTCATGTGTAGTGAGGCAAAACAAGATGATTTGGTTCAGCTAAGAATTTGTCGGTAGAGGTTTTTGTTCTCCTCTTCAAGTATATGCCATTGTATTTTATGCAGTCTCCAAGCAGCCAGCCTTAACGATTCAAGGGGACGAGTTCAATATATTTGGATGTTGGGTAAGAAAAAGGTGACGGGTAAAAGTAAAATTCAAGCTCTACTCAAATGACTTGACCGGTCAACACAAATTCAAGTAAAAATGTCGGATAATTAACCAAAATGACAATTTTTCACACGAATGCTTGTCCTTGATTATTCCAAGTTTTGTTGGAGAATAAAAGCAACAAAACTAGCTAGCTGCCAGGAAAATCATAGAGAACATTCAAATGAAAGCTAATCACTCTAGTGATATCTTCAGAACACTGTTTCTTCACTTGTTCACAGGAATGACTTGTGAGGTATCCCACCATAAATTCGCGTGTTCAAAGCTCACAGTAAAATCCCACTTTATATTAGCCAAGAGAAAATGAAAGTGTAATCAAAACATTTCGTTCTAGGGACCGCTTCAGTGATTAAGGGGTCCATCCATGTTAGCGTGGATGCGTGGGCATTTTTCATGTACGCCCTATCGCATTGAATATCCACTGTAAGGAAAAGAGTTGACCAGGGCAACCCGCCTCAATATCTCTGTCGTGAATTTTCAAGCTGTGAGCACAGCATGGCATACACAGTAACACAGGGAAAGGGAATCCAGTTCCATTATTACGTGTTAGAAAGAGACCGTATCTTGTCATCGCAGGAGTAACTTTCCCAATTTTTTTTTTTAGTGAAGGACAGGATTTCTCTAGTTTATTCGTCGCTCTTCGGTTTTTTTCTGGAGTATATACGCCGCTGCTCCATTTTCTTTTACTTCCCCCGTCCATCCAATTTCCTGGAGGTAAGTTGGTGGGTGAGAGTGTAAATACAATATTTCTTCTTCGTAGCCTTGTAGGTGATATTTTCATGGTGATATTATATATATGGGATGGTAGGTAGAAATTAGAATAATACTGTCTCCAGCACATCATGTACTTGTGGTTCGAAAATGACAATACACAGGACAACATTTAGGACCTAGATTATAAAGTATTATTTTCAGTTGCTGAAAAGGGGTCCAAGAATTAGCCAACCTGGTTGATGTGGATTCGATCCTGGCATGAGTTTAAGCAAAATAGCTAGCTAGCATCCTATGGTTTTTGCTGCCCAGATTACTTTCATGGAAAGGGAGTGATAGGGATAGAGGGGGAGGGGGACCTCAACCATTTTAAGCAGCTTTCTTACTCTTTTTGGTACGCGTAGGTGTAATTCATAGGGTATAAAGAACAATTTAACAGTGCTAGTAATAAGCTCTTCACTACAGACATGGCTTTTCTTATTTGATGCGGTTGCCTTCTAATGCTGAGGATTTCGTATTGACTGAAAAATGATAACTCCCTTTCATCCACTCTTTTATTGTGTAGAAGGAGCGCAGGATGTGCCCAAACAGTTGAAAGGGTACAGACCCCCGATAAAGAAAAATGTTCATTTAATTTAACACTCAGTATATATCTATGTATATTTGGATTTCTGGTCATTTCTTAAAGAAATATTTTCAGAAAATAATGGAGTGTCATAATTAAGCCTCTCCTTGAGCTACACCTACACCACAAAAGTTATAGGGATGATAAATTGCACCACTTTTCAGAAACATTAAAGAGTTTATTATAGTATTTTAAACCACAGTTTTTGTTAGACAAATTCATTTAATTAACAGGGGAATCCACATCAGTGAACATGTCAAGTTGAGCAAGTAAATGAAATAAATACAGAGATTCTTTGATTCAAGAGATTAGTTACAAGGGGAGAGAATTCACAATCATATATTCTCCTGTAATAGTTGAAAGATAAAATTTAAAAAGAAAATAATTAAAAAACAAAAAAAAAACTTATAAGAAAGAATCAAAGTCAATCAATTAAACTTATAAGAATATATAGTTATCAAAATGATCGATCTTTGTGTTATTGAGTTTTATTTGATAAAAAAGGTTTCATTTAAGTAGGTGTTTGTTATTGTGATTGTGCGTGAGTTATTGTGGCTGCGTGTGAGATTCACCCGCAACCATAACTTTTAGTGTTTGGTAAGATTAAAACAGCGGTTTTTTTTTCATGGGACCCACTTATAACTGTGGTGTGCCACAGGTTTTTGAGAAACAGCATTTCGTCTAGACACTAACACCAACAGTAGAGCATGGCTCCACTGTTCAGTGAACAGTGCAGCCATGCTCCATTGTAGCATTGTTCACTAACGTGAACAGTAGGTATTTTTTTAATTTTAAAAAACAGTGCTAGTGAATTAATTCACTTGCACCGTTCACATGAAAATTTTAGTTTTTTTTTCTAAAAAATCAGTGTAATTAATTGATTTCACTCGCGCTATTCACGTAAAAGTGAACAATATTTTTTTTTGTTTGTTAAAAAAATAGTTTAAGGTGAATTAAATTTACTCGTACTGTAATCTCAATTTTATTCATGACAATATTTTACCTAATTTTATTTGCACGCTCAAAAAATCATGAGAACTATAGTTCTTGTCGAATGAATTTTGTACGTAATGAAATTATAATTTTTTTTAAAACAAATTGAGTTTTACTCGAAAAACTAGTATTTAATATTATTTATAACACTACATAAATTAGAAGGATATCGCATGATGACGTAGCATTTGTGAAATTGATCGCAATTCCAATTATGTTCTTGTCGAGTCCGATCCAGTTAAAAAAATTCAGTTTTTATTTTTATTTTAATTGTGTTTTATTCAAAAAATTAGAAGGATATCGCTTGATGACATAACAAAAAATTCAGTTTTTGTTGTTGCATGCTTAAGAAACCATGAAAAATATAGTCATTGTTGGATAGATTTTGTATGTGATGACATTGCATATAGTTTAATGGAATAATAAAAAAATATTTGATATCAATATTATTTATTTCATGATGTAATAATAGTAGTTACATCTTCAATATTTAAATTAAAAATATTTTTTTAATTATTTTATAACCTCAACTTAAAAAACATTTTCTTAACCAAACACATTAAACTACTTTTTGTTCAATCTCAATTTCAACCACAATTTTAACCAAACATATATTTTTGCAAACCAACCTCAACTAAAAATACTTATTATAAAATAATTTTTGTCAAACCACAACTGCAATACCAAACACACTCTAAGTGTTTTTTCACCATCAAATTGAATAAAAAACCAAATCTAAGCTTTGGTAGATTTTTAGTTTCAGGTTTTTGTGATTGTTTCT
>Ga0325414_1000277_pt1 | contig 38077 bp, 8 predicted proteins | sample PopdelMetagenome_8_FD_206183 | JGI IMG/M metagenome (GOLD analysis project Ga0325414, IMG submission 206183) | Populus deltoides microbial communities from Bellville, Georgia, United States - Leaf-PdKOR-R3 | ecosystem: Host-associated > Plants > Phyllosphere > Phylloplane/Leaf | place: USA... | reverse complement strand
TAAGTATAGTAAAGGAAATGAAAAGCATGAACAAGAGATTAATGAAAATAAAACTTAAGCATTACAACAATAAAGAGAGAGCAAGAACATGATCTTGATCTTAGAACCAAGCTTCTCAAATGAATGGGAAATGCCTCATTTTATAGGCTAAAATTCAGAACTATTCATTTGGTAATTGATTATTGATGTAGTGGCCAACTATTGATTTAGTGGACTTAGTGGACAGCAGCACTCAAGCACTTTGGCTGGATGAAATGACATTGCTCCATTCAGAATTTGGCAAAGTGTTCCTCATAAAAGTTGTTGGAAATCATCTTATCTTGTCACCCATAAAAGTTCAGAGCATTTGGATCACTAGAGCTCGAGATATGGCTAAAAGACTGAGTAGTGCTGTTGGTGGACGTGGTGGATAGACCTCAAGCTCTTTTCTGGACGACATGTCATTGTTACCATCCGAATTTGAGAAAATATTCTTCATGAAAGTTGTTGGAAATGGTCTTTTCCTTTCACCCACCAAATTTCACGTCATTTGGCCTTCTAGAACTCCAGATATGGGTAAAATTCTAAGCAGTGTTTGGGCTGGATTACAGAACAGATTTTGACTTCTCTTTTGTGGCCAAACTTTGAATTTGAAAACGGCAGATTTGGGTCTTACACTATTCATGAACATTGTAGGCCTATTTCTTAGCTTTCCATCCATATAAATTAAGCTGAAATCCAAGATCTACAGCTCCAGATATGACCCAATAACTGAACAGTGTTCCAATTTGAATTGAATCGGTATCTCCTTTCTAATCTTAGCCGTTTCTTTGTCCTTTCACTTTCAATAGTTAATCACATAAATCAATCCTTTGAATTGTGAGATATGCCTGCATTTAAAATGAACATTTACCATAAATTAAAGCTATCTTATATTATCAGATCTATTATTATAAAACATGCTCTGGTTAAGGAGTTATTAATACTTCAAGTGCAAAATGATGATATAAAACCTTGATAAAAATGCACTTTTAAGTACTAATCATTAAGTACTGACATATCACTTTGTGTTAAGGCCAAAAACTCTTGTCCCTTCACCTTTTAATGATATGATGGGTAAAACTGGTTTTCAAACTGCATCCTAAACTCAGCCCATGTTCAAAACCTCGCAAGTCTCCTAAATCGCAATGTATCCCACCAAGATCGTGCTCTGTTTGATAGTAAATAAGTGGCACAATTCACTCTCAAATCCTCCACCACCCAAATATGTTTCATAACGTATTATAATGTATGGTAGCCACCTACCTGTAATCTCAACATCTGGTTCTCCTGCAAATAACTTGCACCCCAACTCTCGCATGCTCTTTACTACTCGAACCAGTGTAACCACACTGTACACTGGTGCAGAGAAACCAGTGATACCTGCGCTGCTACTAGTACTGAGGGTGCCAGTATTGATGCATGAGGCATCGCCTCCATCACTAATCTCATAATCTAAACTATAAATGCCAGATAGGTATATGGTGTAGGGGTTACCGCTAGCACCGCTGTTGACAGAGGAGGCACCTCTCTTGGATAAGGTGTTGCAAGTATATAGGAGGTTGAATCCTCCAAGGAATTCTATCTTTCTCTCTCTCTCTCTCTAAACCAAGATCTTGACCTCGTCTCTATGACGAAGAGAGATTTGTCATCGCGCCTTGCTTTGTGCACAACATCCTAGAACAATTTAATACTTATTAAATCTTAATTTAACTCCTTAACCCAGACCGGAGCTTATCACTGTAACAATCTCCAATCTTTATACTTAACTTATAAATAAGGATATGATAATTCAATTTAAAATTAGGGTGATTTTTTTTATATTTTCTACCATAATTTTGGCAGAGCTTTCCTTTATATTTTATTACCAAGTTATCGACATCAAATAAAAAATCATTGTTCAATCATCCAGGACACAATCATTTGAAACTCTTATTCTATTAAACAACTCAAAATTTCAAATTTATTTCTATATTTCAAAGATCTCATTAATATTCTCTATATTCACATAAACATAGAAACTAGTAAATAATGATATCACCTGTTTGATATTATGATGTAATTGTTTTTATATAAATATATTTTTAAAATGTTATTAATATTTAAATATAAAGTCTTAAAAAAAAATTCACCAAGCTCTGGATTAAATAAAAAGAGTCGTGCATCTGACCCAAAAAGATGCAAGGCTAAAAATGGGTTCAGGCCCATCAATACTTTTGACGGGGACTAGACTCGGTCCATGGTTCAGTCTATCTACCACGTACACCTTTCCTTTTTTGCCGTCTCTCTCTCTCTACGATTTCTCGCTCGCCTGCTCGCTTTTCTTTTCTTTCTCCATGATTTTTCTCACTCTAGATTCTCGATATCTCTTCTTCTCACTCTAAATCAAAGCAGAATCTCTTATTTAACGGATCGCATATCGATTCGGATCGGTTGATCAGCGTTGTTAATTGATTTTGGTCAAATTAGGTTTGAATTGCACTGATAAACGGTCTACAGAAGCTAGGGTTTTTCTTTTCTTTTTTCTTTTCCATTTTTTTTGGCCTTGGTTGGATCTAGGGTTTTTGAATTGGTGAATTAATTGAGGGGAAGTGTGAGTTAGGATTAAGGGTTGATGGTACTCGAAGGGGAAAATGCAAGGCTATGCTGCATGGGCGGGAAGTTGAGGAGGAGAGGAAAAGGGATCGTATTCGGCACATGTTGACTGCTCCCATACGTGTTAACAACAATTCAGTTGTAGCTGCTCCCGATTTTGTTTCTTCTCCTTCTCCTTCTTCTTTGTCATCTCCAGCCGATTCTTTTTACAAGGTAATCCTTTTCTCTTGGGCTTTGTTTTCTGTTATTTTTTGGGTTTTTGTCTCGATCATGGAGTCTATGTTATACGGCTTCCAATGATGAATAATTGGGGAAATCACTACCTTCGTTGACAAAAGAGGAAGATATTATTTGTCTGACATAGGAATTGTAGGAATTGACCCAGATTTTCTTTGATTTCGGTTAACGTGGAGATATTACAGCTCAGTTGGTATTGGGTTCGCTAAGTTGGCTTTTGGAGACTGATTTTGTGTTGCCACATGATATTGGTGTGGGTTCTCGGGGCAGTTTTTGTTTTATGTTTTTTTCCCGTATTTATGAATTTTTTCAGTAGCAAGTTTGGGTTTGGTTTGTATATAGAAATTTGTCATTTAGGTTTCTGCTGTAGTTGAAGGTTGCATGAGGTTATGGAATTTGAATTTCACTTGTTTTCTTGTGATTGTTGACCGAAAGTGTAAATTCGAATGATTTATCTCTCCTGATCATCACATGCTTTAATGATTCTGTATGTTGCTTCCTTTTCTGATCGATGGCTCGGTTTACCGTTGTTGATATATTAATGCTTAATCAAGTACTCAATGAATGGAATGAGAAAAAAGGACTAGCAAGCGGTGATCTTTAATCCATGAAGTTCATAATGATATCCTTATTATGATAGGAGTGGCCAATTAATGATATTCCATTAAGCAATTATTTATTCTATCAAAATGCATGCTAAATTTTTTTCTATGTTAGCAGAACATTTACTGAAGTTATTGGTATGAAGATTGACTTTTAGTAAGTTACCTAAAGTGCCCTGTCACTTATTCCCCCTTTAACAGGATGGACGCAAGATCAATGTTGGAGACTGTGCTCTGTTCAAACCGCCCCAGGATTCCCCTCCTTTCATAGGAATAATTCAAAGACTGACTACTGGTAAAGAGAACAAGTTAAAGTTAGGTGTGAATTGGCTTTATCGGCCTGCTGACATAAAGCTTGGCAAATGCATCCTTTTGGAAGCTGCGCCAAACGAAGTATTCTTTTCATTTCACAAGGATGAAATTCCTGCTGCATCACTACTCCATCCGTGTAAAGTTGCCTTCCTTCCAAAAGGTGTTGAACTTCCATCAGGGATTTGCTCATTTGTTTGCCGCCGAGTTTATGACACTACAAACAAGTGTTTATGGTGGCTAACTGATCAGGATTATATTAATGTGAGTTGTAGCTGCAGTTCTTGAATTTGCTTTGAGTTGTCAATTCTGTTTGGTTAACTCTTTCTTACACAGGAACGGCAAGAAGTAGTGGATCAGCTATTATCTAAGACACGCTTAGAAATGCATGCAACAATTCAGCCTGGTGGATGTTCTCCTAAGACAATGAATGGTCCAACTTCAACACCACAGCTGAAACCTGGTTCTGATAGCGTACAGAATAATGCCCCCTCCTTCCCTTCGCAATCTAAGGGAAAGAAAAGGGATCGTGGAGATCAGGGGTCTGAGCCCATTAAACGAGAACGTTTTATGAAAATGGATGATGGGGATTCTGTTCATAGACCAGAGAGCATTTGGAAATCTGAGATTTCTAAAATTACAGAAAAGGGTGGACTTGTGGATTCTGAAGGGGTTGAGAAATTAGTGCATCTCATGCTGCCAGAGAGGAACGAGAGAAAAGTAGATTTGGTTGGCCGGTCATTACTGGCTGGTGCGATAGCTGCCACAGATAAGTTTGATTGCCTAAATCGGTTTGTGCAGCTAAGGGGCTTGCCTGTATTTGATGAATGGCTGCAGGAGGTCCATAAAGGGAAGATTGGTGATGGTAATAGCCACAAGGATAGTGATAAATCTGTCGAGGAATTTCTACTAGTTTTGCTTCGTGCTTTGGATAAACTCCCTATAAATCTTCATGCTCTGCAAATGTGTAATATTGGCAAATCTGTGAATCATTTGCGGACGCATAAGAACTTGGAAATACAAAAGAAAGCAAGGAGCTTAGTTGACACATGGAAGAAACGTGTTGAGGCTGAAATGGATGCAAATGCAAAGTCTGGCTCTAACCAAGGTGTCTCCTGGACTGCCAGATCACGTCTTCCTGAAGTTTCACATGGTGGGAACAGACCTGGTGTATCCTCTGAGGTTGCAATGAAGAGCTCAGCTGTGCAACTCTCTGCTTCCAAAAGTGGTCCAGTCAAGCTTGTCCAAGGGGAGACTGTGACCAAGTCTGGATCATCTCCAGGGCCCATCAAACCAGCAGCGTCACCTAATGCAGCTGGTAATAATTTGAAAGATGGACAGCCCAGAAATACTGGTGTCAGTGGTGCGATGGATCTACCTGTATCAGCAGCTAGGGACGAGAAAAGCAGCAGTTCTAGTCAGTCCCACAACAACAGTCAATCTTGTTCTAGCGAACATGCCAAAACTGTGGGATTGTCAGGAAAGGAGGATGCAAGGAGCTCCACTGCTGTCTCAATGGCAGCAAATAAGATCATTGGTGGCTCTTTGCGGCATCGTAAACCAGTTAATGGCTTTTCAGGCCCAGCTTTATCTGGGGCCCAAAGAGATAGTGGGTCAAGTAGAAGTTCTCCCTTGCACAAAAATCCAGGTTCAGAGAAATTGCAACAGTCTAGTTTGGCATGTGAGAAGGTACTTGATGCTCCCATGGCTGAGGGGAATAATCATAAATTTATTGTTAAAATTCCCAATAGAGGTCGCAGTCCCGCACAAAGTTCCAGTGGAGGAACTTTTGAAGATGCTTTAGTCATGAGTAGCAGAGCTTCTTCTCCTGTGGTTTCAGAGAGGCATGACCAGTTTGATCACAATTTGAAGGAAAAAAATGATCCTTATCGAGCTAATATCACATCAAATGTGAAGACCGAGTCCTGGCAAAGCAATGATTTCAAGGAGGTGCTGACTGGGTCAGATGAGAGAGATGGGTCGCCTGCCAATGTTCCCGATAAAGAGCATGGTCGGACAGGTGATGATGCAAGGAAGTTAGGTGAAGTCTCAAAAACTACACCCTCTTTGACTGTGTTTGAACTTAAATCGGAGAAGTCATATGATGCTTCTTTCAGCTCCATGAATGCCCTGATTGAAAGTTGTGTGAAGTATTCTGAAGGAAATGCATCCATGACAGTTGGTGATGATGTTGGTATGAATCTACTTGCTAGTGTGGCTGCTGGGGAGATGTCCAAGTCTGATGTGGTTTCGCCAACAAATTCTCCTTGTATAAGCATGCCCATTGAGCGCTCTTGGGCGCCAAGTGGTTTGAGAGGAAAATCATCTCCGTGTGATGATCCTGCTCAAAGCCAGGGTAAGTCTGCTGATGGTGTTGATGATGACGATGAGAAGCGGGTTACTGTTGTTGGCACTCCTCCATCCAATAACACGGAGGCTAAAACCGTTCTGTTTTCACAAGAAAAACACGCAGGGGAGCTCAATGGACCTTCCAATTCTTCCAATGTGGATGCTGCTGAACCATGCATGGAAAGCAATGTGAAATCTGATGAAACATTAGCAGCTCCCGTGTCCTCTGCTAGCATGGCTGTGAAAACATCAAATTGTGGGGGCAAAGAACCATGGGAGAAAGAGGGGGATGGCATATCTGATGACAAAAATAAGTTGCATGGTTCTGTCTTAACTGAGGTGAATTATACAGGAGTGCAAGTTGGGACTGAAGCAATTGAAGGATCATCATCAAACCATCATGTAGAGGTTGATGGCGAGAACAATAAAAACATGAATAAAGAGCTGAATGTTTCTATTCAGGCAGATCCAAAACCACCTGGTATGATGCAGTCTGGTTTTGCAAAAGGAACCAATGATGAAATGCCCCAACCTTCTAGTTCTGGTAAGGATATGATTTCTGAAAACATGCATGATGTGAAGGCTGGTGAAACAGATGGCAGAAGTCATTCTACCGAGAAAAAGAAAATCAAACATGAAAGTAATACAGCCCCAGCTGCAACTGATCATGAAAGTGAGTGCAAGGTGGAGAGCCTGGGAGGCAATCAGGGCAATAAGCAATGTAGTGCCAGACCAGCTGCTCACAAGGCAGAACCCACACTTGTTCAGGCATCAGAACAAGTAGTGAGGTCAACAGGGTCAAAGTTGGCTGGCTCAGGAGCTGATGAAACTGAGGAATGTACATCTGCCGCTGCTGATGCTTCTTCTTTATCTGCTACAGGGGGATCGGATCTGGAAACAAAAGTTGAATTTGATCTGAATGAAGGCTTTATTGCTGATGATGGGAAATATGAGGAACCAAATAACTTGAGAGAACCTGCATGTTCTGCTGATATTCAACTAATTAGCCCTTTTCCATTCCCAGTTTCTTCTGTGTCTAGTGGGCTTCCCGCTTCCATTACAGTAGCTGCTGCTGCAAAAGGGCCCTTTGTTCCACCAGAGGATTTACTTAAGAGTAGAGGGGAGCTTGGTTGGAAGGGATCAGCAGCCACTAGTGCATTTCGTCCAGCTGAACCTAGAAAAGCTTTGGAGATTTCATTAGGTACAGCTAACATCTCACTCCCTGATGAAATGGTTTCCAAGCCTGGTCGGCACTTGTTGGATATCGACTTGAATGTACCTGATGAAAGAATCCTTGAGGATTTGGCTTTTCGAATTTCTGCTCAGGATACTGTTTCTGTCTCCGACCTTGCAAAAAATAATGATTGTGCACGTGATACACTGATGGGTTCATTATCTGGTCGGAGCTTTGGGGGATTTGATCTTGATTTGAATAGAGCAGATGAGGCTAGTGATATGGGTAATCACCTGACAAGCATTGGTCGGAGGCTGGATGCCCCACTACTTCCTGCCAAATTGTCATCAGGTGGTCTTCTAAATGGAGAGGTCAGCAGTCGCAGGGACTTTGATTTAAATGATGGCCCTCTTGTTGACGAGGTGAGTGCCGAACCATCACCACATAGCCAACATGCCCGAAACATTGTGCCATCCCAACCATCTATTTCTAGCCTTAGGATCAACAGTACTGAATCGGGAAGCTTGCCCTCCTGGTTTCCTCAAGGGAATCCATATCCTGCTGCCACGATCCAATCTATCTTGCATGATAGAAGAGAGCAGCCTTTCCCTATAGTTGCAACTGGTGGGCCTCGGAGGATGTTGGCTCCCTCTACTGGCAACAACCCATTTAATTCTGATATCTACAGGGGAGCAGTGTTGTCATCTTCTCCAGCAGTGCCGTTTCCATCTACTCCATTTCAGTATCCTGTCTTTCCTTTTGGGAACAGCTTCCCTCTGCCCTCTGCAACTTTTTCAGGTGGTTCAGCATCATATGTGGATTCATCATCTGGTGGGAGGCTTTGCTTTCCCACAGTACCCTCTCAAGTATTAGCAGCACCGGTAGGTGCAGTCTCATCTCATTATCCAAGGCCTTCTTATGCTGTTAACCTCCCAGACATTAACAATAATGGTGCTGCAGAGAGCAGTAGGAAATGGGTAAGGCAGGGTCTCGACCTCAATGCAGGGCCTCTAGGCCCAGACATTGAAGGTAGAGATGAGACTTCAGCTCTTGCATCAAGGCAACTGTCAGTTGCCAGTTCACCGGCCCTTGCAGAGGAGCAATCGAGGATGTATCAAGTGATCGGCGGAGGTGTTCTGAAGAGGAAGGAGCCAGAGGGTGAATGGGAAGGTTATAAGCAATCCTCATGGCAGTAGAGATGAATAATGACACAATCCAGTGATCCACCAGTAAGTTTGGCATGTTTTGTAAATATATGTTCTACTCTGTGTCTCACCTTGGCCTCCATTGTATGAATTATCTGTAAGGTTGCATGTTTTGCCTTTATTTATTTATTTATTTTATAAGAGGTTGGGGGAAACCTTCTCTAACTTGCATTCTTTCGGGCATGGGTTGCACTTAAGTTCTTGCTCACAGGTCAAGTAATTGTGTTTCTGCTTTCTTTGCGTTTTCAATTACAGTTCTCCTGGATTGATGTTGGCTAACTCCAAAAGATCATCTAACATGTGTTCTCAAGGATGGGTGGTAAGTGAGTTATTTGATCTTCAGCCTCCAACCCCCACCCTGTCGGTGTACCCATTGTATGTTAAAAGGACAGATTGTACCTTAAAAGGAATCTGTCCGGGGTCGTTTGAGCTGTCATTTACTTGAATTTGTACTGGGTAGCTGCAGTTTACTTCACCCTTTGTAGATATTTTAACCAATGGAAAGCGTGCATTCTGTGACTGTGTTGCCCAGACATTTGAAATTGGTGTCCATACTGTTGTGCAGTTCATCGACAATTTATACTGCTGGAGGCAAAATCACCCTTTCTTTTCCAATCATTCTGAGAATGAATGGTGATTGGAGTAGTAAACTGCTTTAAGCAGAAGCCCTTCTGTATGTGCTTTGTTTTTAAGCAATTTTTCTTCATTTATCTTTTCATTCTCACTTTCAATCACGTACATATAATCAGAGTGGTCAGTGAATTTTGGTGCTCAAGCTTTTCTTGCTCTGGCATATGGTTTGGATGCTGTATTCCTTTTAATTTATTCTATTTATTGACCTGGTGTAGACACCCAGTTCCCCCAAGCTTTTCCTCGATCTTCTCGTAAGGGTGTCTTAACTCTAAGCTAATCTAGTGTTGTATATGATATTTTACCATTTCTGTCCTGTATTTGACCAACGATATAACGCCTGCTATCGTCTTTTAAAGGTGGCCTCTGCGCCATCACTGTGTTTGGTGTTGGAATTGGCTTCGGAGGATAAGAGATCCTTTCCACAAATAGCTCTTGTTGCAGTTCAATTTTTCTCGGTGCCCTTTGTATGTTTATTGTATAATGAATCTGGCTGAAAGCTCGCAAGGGTGGGTTCATTGTGGGAATTGTATTTGTATTTTTGCCGAGGTTCCATTTTAGGTTTGAGATTCGAATGAAAATTGTTGAGCCACCATTATTAGAATTAAATTGCACCTCGAAAATCTTAGGTTAGGGGTGTCTCATCTCTAGGATGAAATATTTTTTTTAAAAAATTTAAATGTTTTTTATTTTTTTTGTTTTAAATTAATTTGTTTTTAGTGTTTTTAGATTATTTTAATATCAAAAATAATTTTTAAAAAATAAAAAATATATATATTTTAATATATTTTTAAATAAAAAAATATAAAATAATTATAACCAGCTGGTTTTTTCACAGCTGTATATGTGCTATAATAATAATAATAATTATGTTTTAATTTCTTGGGGGCGGGGAGGGACGTTGTTGATGCCCTTCACAGCCGCTGAATTTGAATAATATAGGAAATCAGAATGGCGCAGATGCTCAAGCAGCGACGACATTGTAGCCACTAGTATTGGGCCGTTGCTTCCATAACGTCTGCCGTGGGGGGGAGGCTTTCTTTTCTCTTTCCTGTGTGCAACGACATCACCCTCCTTATCAATCAAATTTCAACCTTATCTTTGAATATAGGGATCGAAGAAGAAGCAACAAGAAGGCCCGGAAAGAGTGTTTTCTTTGTTTTCATAACTATCAGCTTTGCAAAACTTAAAGGTGGGGCGAAAAAGTAACCGACAATCAGCTTCGTAGAAGCAAGAAGCAAGTCATCATTTCTTGCTAATGTCATGCCAAAAGGTCAGCAAAGATGCCATGAAGAATAAAAACTTGCAACAAACCTAGCTGAACTCCACCTTTTACAATGAGTTACAATATATATATATATATATATATATATATATATATATTAGAATGCATGGAGATACTGGATGAAAACATCTTTTCCACTGAAATTAGGACAAAATTAGAGAGTGACATTTTTAGCAAGGAGCCATGCCGCAATCAAAATATAGTGCATTCAAATCCAAGCTCGCAGGACCCAATATCTTAGCAGTGTAGCACCGCAGTTACGCCAAGAGTAGTCAACTTTTGGAGACGAGGGGTACTTCATTTGAGACACACAAGCCTCCTCCCGCAAAAGACATTTCTGAATTTCTCATGAAATCATGCAAAAGAAAAAGGAGCAGCTCAGATTCTGATTAGCACACGCAAGCAAAATATAGAAGATTAGAGTGGAAGCAGACATGAGAGAAACAAATTGGCAAAAATGGGAAGCGAGTTTTATCAATGCAGAGGGAAGAAACAACATAACATTCTGCCCGCATAAAAAACAACCATGAAGGGGTGATACGAGAGCTCTTCTTCAGTACTTATCTCTGCGCGGGTGCCTATCAAATATATCACCATAGACATGAGTGCTTGTTAATGACACTGAGACAGAAATCATTCTAATAATTCCCTAGCGACGTGCATGCATTCTGAGGAGAAACAGCTGGCTATTGTGACAATGGCAAACTCAATCACAAACGACATACAGCTAGCAGCAAGCAGGACATCAGGTCATCTCTGATATATGCAACATAACCAGATCTGCTCATTCTTAATGCTCCCTCTATGACAGCCAGTATACACATGACAAAAGAGCACTGCTCACAGAAACAGTTAGTAACTGTTGCCTTGTATCATATTGGTGAGGGCTGAATGCCTATATACCTTGTGTCAATACCTTATAGCTCATGCTCTCAGAAACCAATTGATGTTTCTAACACAGAGGCATCAAGGGTAAGTTAACTAGAAATTTCATAAGCAGTATGATTCAATTACGAAATGAATATCTATGCATTCCATCAAAATTAATGAAAAATATATCTTCCCATACAGCCCTCAGCGTTCTCGATACACCTATTAGAACCCTTATATTGCACAATGAACCAGTAAATATCCATGAGACTTCTTTGTCAATGTCTCATCCATAAAAATCTCAATACAACCATTTGAACCTCAGGTTGCATAATGAATAAATATTATATCTAGGAGACTCCATTATTTTAAAACTATTCTTCAAACTCTTATCTCCACAAGACTTCTCTCCAACTCTCGATCTCATTTCTCATTCCAATATATACTTATTTGAACATATTGACAATCACCAGTGAATATCCACGGCACTTTACAGCTTGAACTCATTCTTCCAATGCTATCTTCTCATGGATGTGTAATTTAGATGGTCGCTTTTAGCAACTGATGGGACACGGGCCTAGGACATTCCAATGCATCCACAAAAATCATGTCCCTGCCCTCCTCTTCCACTATTTTAAAGTAAAACTTTGCCAATACAACTGAGATGCCAACCGCTTAAACTTGTACAAGTAAAAGGAATACTAATTACATTTGTTAGAAACGACCGCTGGAGCCTATAAACTACCAGTCTAAAAATTATTAAAAGTTTCTATTTGGTTTGACATGATTACTCAAGTGGTGGCAGTGGCTCAAGCAAAAGGGATTGAGAAAAAAAAAAAAAGCAACTTCAGAAATGCCAATGAAGACATTTATAAAACACAAAATAACTGACATCAAGATACGCAAGATCCATGTGTTGAGAGAATACGAGAACAGAAAACTTTGCATATCTATATCAAAAAATTATAAACTCTTTAAAAGTATGAGAAATGATGGTACTGACAACAGGCATCCTCGGCGTGGCTTTTTCTTCCTCTCTTTTTGTTTCTGTGCTGGTTTGATAACTACCTTTATTGCAGCATCAAAAACTGCTTTGACATTCTGCAATAACATGAAAAATGTCATTTACAACATGATAATAAAGTAATCTAATGCCTGGAAGGAAAAGTTAGAAAAGATCATCATTGGCACAATAGTAGAAGGGCAAGATTCATGTATGATAATAATAACATGATATCAAAACTATAAGTACATGTCAGCCTGCAATTTGTTATTTTGGGACTGTCACATGGTCAGGATGCATGACAAATAGCACAGTGCCCCGGTACAAAATTTTCATAGAATATCTATTTTTCCAAGCATTTGTGGCGAGAGGTAAACCAGAAACGCACAATAACATTAAATCAGGAGAATGACACCACAGATACTGCATACACTTGCAGATGTAAAAATTTTGGTAGTTTTTTCGATCTCCTTTCCTCTAGGAGACTTAACTTTATATGAGCAATTCACCCAGAAAATTATTAGCAGGGCAAGTCAGTTATCATGGATAGTATACACGGTACTTCTCATAAAGTTCAACATATTGCCAAATCATGGCATACCTGTTGAGTTTTTGAACTACACTCGACGTAATATGCTGCACCAATCTGTTTTCGGAGTTCCTCTCCCTGATCATAATAACCCATATCATTAAAAACGCTGATCGCATGACAACCAAGAAAAAAATTTATAAACAACCATTGAATAGAAACTGCACCTGTGCAGTGGTCACAGGCACCAATCCAGGGTGATCAGCCAAATAATGCTTATCCTCACGAAGATCTACATGTCCATTTTAAATGATGCATTAGATTCACATCTACAGTGATTCACATAGCTAACCACCACAATATAAAGGTTAAATGTCAATCCATGAAACATCATGGATTGGGACAAGCAGTATGAATGGCTCAGCTCATGTCAATCAGTTTGCTCATAATCTAGTACTTTCACGGACATGAGAGGCAATGCTATTTCACTTGACATCAAAGAGGCAGGAGTTCTCATTTGGTCAAGAAACTTGGACTGATAGGCTTCATGACAGTATGAAAGAATTTAAGTTTTTCGTAAGTGAAATTAATAAAATAGTTGGTGCAAAGGACCATGATATAATTATACAATTGAGTTGTAAATAGAAGCCACATAGTATGGAATCATAAGCAACTTTTCATATAAAAAAAAAGATTACATTATTCATGCGACAATCTTTCACATGAAAGTCAGTGAGAAAACAGTAAGAACAAGGAGAGGGAAGGAAAGAAGTACGAACAAAGAGTAATTGCCATTCCCTTGACATATGAGCAGTAATCTTGTCCCACAAAATTCAATTCCAGTTAGGTCTATCACATGAAATGTCAAAAGGAGAGAACATTTCTCAATTTTGTACAGAATAAAATGAGAGAGAAATAATCTATAAATCCTTCATTTATCCCGAAGGAAACTTTAAATTGGTAACAACCAAACTCATTTTTTAAGCACCCTCAAGGCATAAACATAATCCTTATTTGAAAGAATGATTGATTTTTTTTTTCCTTTTCACATGCCTTTTTTTCCAGAAAAACAATGATCACCATTAATTTGGCACAAGAAAATGTCCTTATTGGCATGAATGATCAATATTTTTTTCCTTTTCTTATTCATTTTTTTTTTTCAGAAATGCAATGACCACCATTAGTTTGGCCAGCCAAAAAAAGAAAGAAGTCCTTATTTGCAAGAGTGATTGGTATTTCTTTCTTTTTCTTATTCATTTTTTCCAGATAAGATTCCAAAAAAAAAAGGATTTACCAACACTCTTGCCTTCTGCAATCTAATAAGATGATAGAACATGTCCCTCTCAGATGATAAAATGTTATGGAATAGCATAAAGAATGAATAGACTAGAGAATGCACATTGCAGCCTATCTGCAGGGAAGTTGATAGAACAATAATTAACAAATAATGGATTGATTTCCTAAGTTTTTTAATTTGCTAAAGTATTCGAACCTTGAGAACTGGCCTTAACAATTTTATGATCACACAACAAATCCTCAATCTTCAAAATCCATCTCAATCAAACATCTAATGCTACTAACCAGGTTGACAAAACAAAACCTCTTCACTTTTCATAACCAGGCCAGTGCTTTGAACATTCCTCTTAAAGTGTACCCCTCAATACGGTATATGTTGAACCATAACTGGACAATATTTCCTCAAACTGACCTGACCTTTTCAAACACCACCTTTCATGCAGTTGCAGGCAACAATCAACTCCGCATTATTTTACCAACATTCAATTGGTAAAAGTTTTTGCCAGGTAGCTAGTAATTTTTCCATTAACACCATTAGCTTCATCACCAGCTTGAAAATCATTTATTTGGGTTGCTACTCCATTAATATACAATATTAGAAAGAACCTTCTCAGTATTGTTCTGTCCACCTGTAATTATAAACATCATTTCTTTCTGCTATTCCATCATACTCAAAGCAAACAGTGTGTGTGTCAGTGTCAGTTTGTGAAGAATTGAAAAAACACAGGCATTCATTTGGGGAGCAACCGAGGGAAGGAAAAATTCACTTAGTTTCTTGGGAAGAATTATCAAAGCTGAAGAATAAGGACTGATTTTAAGAAGGCAAATGGTTGAACATGGCAGAAATATCAGTTGGGATTCAGGTTTTTCAAGGATGTCCTCGTACAAAATCCAAATATTAATAGCAAAAATAACCTTTATATGCCTAGACCATTGTTTTCAGTAGTTTCCTACACTTCTCCTTTTCCTCTTCCTTCCTTTCCTTCTTTCCTTCTTAATTTTTTTTAAAGATTACCAATAAAAAACTTGAGACCTCTAGCTTTGAACAAGCATCTTTAAGCTACACACCATTGATCTACATATAATTTCTTTCCTAAAACTTTATCTCCTACTTGCTAATACTCAAGAATTTGAAAATCAAAATCTGAAAAATAGTACATTCCCTTCCATTGGAAGGGTGTTGTTGATATATATACGTGTATAGAAAGTCTGCTCAAAATTGTGACTGTTACATGATTCATCCATTGAAGCTCAGGGTTGAATGGTGAAAAAGTTTTAGAAATCATAGGCCGCAGCAAAGCCACAATAATTTTCTCTAGAGTGCATAAACTATATCAATTAAAACTAAAAAGTAACAAGGAAAGTCATCATTTACTTTAAACTTCTTAATCAATGAAAACGTACCAATGGCATCAATTCCAAGAAATTTTGACTTTGGGATAGATATAAGTTTTGAAATATGAAAATGTCCTTATTTTAGCCTACCCTGGTCTCACCCCTGTACTTATATCATCAAGCGGATGCAAATGAGCCTGACAAAATTATATAATATTTACATGTCAGAATTGCCTTCAGTAAGTTCACCAAGTTCTGGATAAGATATATCATTCTCCTATTAAACAACAGTGAAGCAAATACTAACCAGTATAACCTAGACAAAACAGCACCGACAGGATCACATAGCCAAATACCAAGAAAAATAAAATCATAAACAGCATCGAATCAGACAGGAAAAATATGATGGTTGGTAGTAGACTTACCCAATTTGGCACCAACCAGTACTATTGGAATGCCAGGGGCATAATGCTGAAGCTCTGGAATCCACTGAACAAACAATCTCATATTTGAAACTGATAAACAAGAAATATAACAGAAAAAAGAATCAGAAAGGTAAGAAGATAACAAATTGGAAAAAAGCTGCACCTTTTTAAGTACATTTTCGTAGCTCGCTCGACTAACTAGTGAGTAAGCTAAGACGAAGACATCTGCCCCTCTGTAGCTCAAGGGCCTTAGTCTATTGTAATCCTCTTGCCCTATGGAAGTCAATGAAACAAATGAATCATAAAAGATTCCCAGTCATGCAAACATGTTTTCAGGGAAAAAAGAAGGCACGAATATGTAAATAAAGATTAAAAAGAAAATATGCAGTGGTCCAAATAATCATACCAGCTGTGTCCCAGAGGCCTAAGTTTACAGTGGTTCCTTCAACTACCACATTTGCACTGAAGTTATCAAACACCGTTGGTATATAATCCTAGCCAACCCAAAACAAAAATAACATTTATTTATTTTTTGTTCATTTGCATGAAGGATTAAAAAGAACAGCAGAAAGCAAGAAACTTTCGAATGGAGATAAAATAAATTATGCCTAAAAAACTAAAAATAAAGCCAAGCACAAGATCATTATCTGAAAATAGAAACTAAAAAAAAACACACTTTATCCAAGTAGCAAAACCCGTAAGCTAAAGGATTTGTGAGATACTGAGACAAAATTAAAGATTGAGGTAAGAAACAAAAATAAATAAAAGCAGCAAAACCCAGATGGAAAAACACCCAAAAAACCCACAAATTATGAAGCAGAGGTGATGTAGTTAGATGGGTCATTTAACATACAGTAGGGAACTTGTTACTTGTGTAACAAATAAGCATACAGGTCTTGCCCACCGCCCCATCTCCCACAGTAACACACTTGATAAACCTTGAAGCGCTAGAAGCCATTGATGTATACAAACAAAGAGAGAAGAAATATTAGCAGTTGGAGTAGAGAGTAGTGAAAGTGAAAAGGAAAGACAGAAAAGGACGAAAGAGTAGAAGAGGGTGGTTTGCTGTAGGTGGAATAATTTATGAGCATTGTTGTCATGGCTTCTTTTGATTCAAAGTTAAGGTAGTGGAGGTGGATCACATGATTCTCACTCATTCACTTGCCATCACTGTTAAAATCCTTTCTCTTTGCCTTTTCTTTTTCTTTTCTTTAGGGTGTTTACTTTATTTTATTCTTGCTTCTATTTTAATCCTTTCTTCATCTTCTTCTTTTCTAGGATTTTTTTTATTTTATTTTAATATTACTCTGTTCTTTTTCTTTGACAAATGGTTTATGTATATAATCTGTCCAACACATCAGTGACATGATCAATCCTTGCCCCATTGGCTGATCCATCATGATTACAGGAGAGAAATAATTTCTAGTGAAGACAAACCACCATGGTTTGTTGCGGATTTTACCTGCAAAATATGGTGCTTGTAGTTGAATGAAACTAGAGAGATAAGCACATTAGGAAGGAGAAAGAAGAGAGAGAGAGAGAGATGCAACGAAAAGGGAAAAAGAGGAGAGGCTACATGGCACTTCCATTAGTAGCTAGAAATTTGATACCAAAAGGCAGTAAAAGCAAGACAAATAGAAAAATACTGCAGAATCCAAGAGGGCACAGGAATAAGTAAAGATTAAGTAACATATCCCGCAAAGTGCAGAAAGATATGATTGCTCATAAGGGGAAATTTAAGCACTGTTTTGAAAAGCAAATCACAGCCTGCTGCATTTGCATTAAATTTGGCCACATTGTTGCCAGAAGGCATCACTTACAGACCTCAAAACACATGCCCATGAGTATATATATCATTCTTGACGAGCCAGGACCTGCACTGCCTTTTTGAAGCTGGAAATTATGGAAGATAAGCCTGGAGTAAATCCCATTAGTTGGCTCAAAACAGAAACCATCGTCTCCATCAATAAATAAAGACCCTCTCACCTCAAGCCCAAACCAAGATGCTCAGCTTCCAAGGCAGCCTAGGATGATCTACAGGCATGACCTCTAAAAAGGTCTGTTGGACCTCTGGACTAGTGAAGCACGGTTTTAAAAAAATCTTATCAAACCCCCTGCGCTCCACTTTAATCTTCTTTGCCAGTGTGGTTACGGGTGTTTTTTAAATAACTTTTCATGCTAAAATACATATCAATGATGTTTTTTCATTTTTTAAAAATTATTTTTGACATCAGCATATCAAAACGATCCAAAACATACAAACCATATTAAATTTTAATAAAAAAAATTCAAAATTTTTGGGAACGCAGCCGCAGCCGCGTTCCCAAACGAGTCCTTTAACGCGAGTCAGAGTTGATTTTATTGTTTTTTTTTATATATGTAATCTAGAAAAATAATATTAAAGTATTGTTGATATATTTTAAATTAAAAAAATTTATATGACTTGAGTTATTAACTTTAATATTAAAAGATGAAAACAAAAGAATTTTAAAAATGAAAAAAAAATCTTTACTTAATTTGAGTTAATATGATAAATTTATGATATGAATTGTGAGAGTGATACAAAATATTTAATAAATTCAATCGAGAAAAAAAATAACTATAAAAAAGATTAAAAAAAAAGACTGATATTAACCCAAGCTAACATCTCATACTCATGGCCCCGAGTCATGAAATAGGGATAACCACTTCAAAAAATGACGAAGCTCAATCCTCAATAATCAAATGCTAAAGTTTGAAAATCAATTTTATAAAAGGATAAAAAGAATTAAAAGAATTAGGAATAAATTTGACACAAAAATTAAAAAAAATAATGTAAAATCCACAAGTCAATCCAAGTTAGCATGGAAAATGTATGACCCGGACCGTGAGATCGGGTTATCGTCATAGAAAGTAAACTGAGAAAAAAAATAAAGAACCTTAATATTCAATAAACCTAATGTTTAATGATAAAATTGAAAAATAGAATCGGTGAAAAAAAAGACATAAAAAAGACCGATATTAATATGGGTTAAAATTTCATACACGTGGCTTGGGTCATAAGATCGAGATTACTACACTAGAAAAATTAAGGAAGCTAAATTATAAATAAATTAAATATTGAAGGATGAAATTAAAACAGAAAAATTTAAAAATGAAACTAGGGAAAAAATAATAATAATTAAAATAATAAAGACCAAATCTAACATTAACTATAGCTAAAAGGCATCAACCTTTTACTATGCTGGAATTACTGTGCATTCTCTCACGATACACTGTGGATTAGAGCAGTATATTTTTTGATAATTTTCACTTTCGTTCTCGCACTTTTATTTTGTGTGATTTGGCCCTTTTGAGCCCAAGTTAACTCCTAATTACGTATTATTTAAGGAGAAAGGGTTGAATTAAAAGTTAAGGAACTGGAGTGAAAATCTCACTTAACATAGGGGGCAGGTTGAAAGTTTTGTTAAAACATTCATTTTAACCCCCCTCATATTTTTTAGATATTGAGTGATCAGTCCCTTGAATTTGAAGACAATATATTTTGATACCTAACTTCATTTTCCTCTTTATTTAGTCTTTTCTGTTACGAGAGAGAGAGAGAGAGAGAGTTGCTGGATTCTGGCTTAAAGAGAGAGAATTATCGTTAGGAAAGATTTTGACCATCAAAATAGTTGATTTTTATGTCAAAATATTCCATATAATGAGGAGGGGTTATATTTAGGTGTTTTTTACCTTGAAAATACCTAAAACAACATATCTAAGCTTGGGAAGAATTTTTTGTTTTGGGTGAATTTTGGGTTTTGGGGCTGTTTATTGGTTTTTTAGTGGCCATAAATTAGTTTAGCAAGATCTTTATAGTGTTTACCAGGTGTTTTAGGTTAAAATGGATTGAAAATGAGATTTTGGGTGAAAAAAACAAAGGAGCCTATTTTTTCGGACAACACAATGGTTGGATTCAGGGTTTCGCAGACGACACGTTATTTTTTTTAATAATTAGGGCCGACAATGCATCGTCTGCCCCATTAAACTTTTTTTAAAAATAATGGGCCACGCGCGGGCCGTTGCTTTATTGGGCTAGGCCCAGCAGCGTCTGCCTAGGTTTTTTTGTTTTTTTATTATTTTTTAGTTTTTTTAAAAAAATAATGCATTGTTTGTGTATATTTTTCAAATAAATTTTGGATTTATGTTTTAATTAGATTGTGATTATTTTTAAATGATATTAAGTGTGTTTAATTTTTAGAGAGGTAGGTATGATTCATTTGTGATTTTTTCTTAATTTTATATAGATTAAATTTGTTTTTTTTAATATTAATTTTTTTATAAGATTTTTCATATGTGAAGCCTTGCATTGTTTTTTTAAATTATTGTTCAATAAATTTTATGTGTATGTCGGTTTCTATTATAAATTTTATGTGTTTTTCTATTACAAATTTATTTTGATAGAGGAATTCATTAAATATAACCAAGTAAATTACACATATTGCGATGTTAGATATCTTGATCTTTATTTTTCACTTGGTTTTCTCAATTTCATTTTGGTTTATTGTTGATGAATTTTTTTTCATTGCTTTATACAATGGTTATTGGGTTGTTTAATTAGATGCGTGTATAAGTTTTTCGATTTATATTTAGGAGTTTTTTTTGTGTAAAAAAACACATTGAAGAATTCTATATATTTAGTTTTTTTATTATGTGTTGGTGTTTAGGATTTTATACTTATTCTTATGAATTTTTATTTTTTTTCCTTGAATCTCTTATGAAAAGTTTTATTGTTTTTAGTTTGACCCTTCAATCCAAGTTTATAGTGTATTATTTTATTTTTGTCCTTTTATTAATGTTTTTATTCTTTTCAATTTAACTCTCAAAATTAAGATCTATTGTTGCCTTTTGATTTATTGTTCATTGCAATGTTAAAAATTCATTATTTTATTGTATTTTTTTTGGATTTTTTTTGTATTGTTTTTTTTAGATTTTAACCCTCATGATTTTTTCATATATAATGCTTTTGATCTTATAACCCGGGTCATAGTTTAAAAAGTTAACAATTATTGACTTTTTTTGTTTTATTTTTTTTATATTCATGTTTTTTTATTTCTATGAAATTATCATATTCTTATTTTATTTGTACTTTGTTAACAAATAAGATCATTGTGATGTTTTTGGAATATTTTGAAGATATATTTCCATAATATTGACAAACATTCATCTTTTACATTGAATCTTTGTTGTTTTTTTTCGTTTTGTTTGTTGTCGATATTTTTATTTTCTAATGATATTATTAAATTAACAAAATTTATTAAACTTACTCAAGCCAATTACTTGAATATTATATTTTTTTATTTAAAAAAATATATTTTTTTATATTTTTATGTTGAAACAAAGGTTAGCCTGTTGTGTAGCACGAGCTACTTAACTAGTAAAAACTAAATGAAATCAAATGATAAGGGATGAATTTTTTTTATAAAAAAACTATTAATCAAAATAATAAGGACAAAATTTGATATAAATTTCAAATATGACAAAATACTAAAGTGATGTGAAACCTTTTGATTAAGTGGTCAAACAACTCTCAACGAAGTAGATAACAACCCGGAAAACTAAAAATCAAGTTTGATAGAACATTGACCCAGAGGTAACTTTGTTACTAAGAATTTGAAAAAAGACTTAGACCTGGAGATAACCTTATATCTAAGAACCCTAAGTAGGCAAATGACACCACGAAGCTAGTTAATCTTTAATAAGTCAGTGTACAATTTTTGTCCATACAAAAAAAAGTTGTTTTGCCACAAATAAATAAAAGAAATGAGTCTAAACTAGCAATCAACTAACATACGTACAATAAAATAAACTCTTAAACAATTTCTAGTGGGTCAAAACAAATTCGAATTAAAAATAATTATTCAATATTAATTAAATAAATAAAATATAATAATAAAAATAAATTCTTCATGTCAAAATCCTTTATGAAGCCTGACTCTAAATTTCACATATTATTGGCAAAATTTTAGTCCTGACTTCAAATACTTCTTTCTCTCTTATATGAATTAATTATTGGAGCTACCATATATAGTTGGCAGGCTTGATATTTTTAGTTTCTAGAACAATTGAATCGTAGAGATATTCTACCTGTATCTCCAGATATGTTCCAAAACAAAGGTCTAGTTTGGTAGATATGATAAGATTTGTCTAGTAACTTTGACCCTATGAAATTATATGTTCTCAAAATCCATTTGACCTGAAAATCTACCAAATTATAGTTACATGTGTCTAGTATCTCCTTATAAAATTTTAACTTGTTCCAATGTACGGTTTTAGAGATACAACTGATCTCACAAAACTAGTTATCATACATTTTAAGGCCAAATTCGGACTTGACTTGATTTGTATCATAAATGATGAAATTAAAAAAAATAATTAAAAACAAATAAAGGACAATAAAAAGAATGAGGGGCACAATTGAAATAAGAAGCAAATGGAGGAAAACCTTTAAATTCAATCACCGCTTAACCACCGAGAGATGCCTTACACACATCGCCACCTTGGATGCGCCTCCATTTCCTCCATCAGCAAGGAAGGTGATTGGTCATTTTTGGCATTCATAAGGCATGGTAAAAAAGATTTATATACTTATTTGATAAAAAAATAGAGTTCATCTCATAGTTATTAAACCCAAACCGGCCCGATGGGTCGACCCGGGACCTAGTCGACCTGGGGGCTGGACCGGTCTGGGTTTGTCAAAAGATTGTTTGGTGAAACTACCCGGCCAAACCCAGTCGACTCAGCGGGTCAACCCGTGACCCGGGTGAGACCCGATGATTTTTTTTTCAAATGTGAGATTTGAAATCCTTTAGTATATATATTCTATGTTCACAAGAAAAAAGCTATGTTTTTTCAATGTGAGATTTGAAACCCATTAGTATATATACTCTATGTTTTCAAGAAAAAACTATATTTTTTCAATTTGGGATAAAATTTTTTTTTAAAATATTCTTTTAAACTTCATTATTTAAAATATGTATAGCCTATATTTACATGGATTTTTTTTTTAATTTTTTCATATAAAATATTAAAACTTTAATTTTTTTTAAAAATTTTTCCGGGTTGATCCGAGTTGACCACCTATGAAACCCGGGATCCATCCCCTTAACCAGGACAACCCCCAAGTCGGGTTTAATAACTATGGTTCATGTACTAAATTGATAAGAAGCTAAAAATTAGCATACTCAAGAGTGATACAAAACAATTATCTAAACTTAGTGTAAAATTAGCTTGATAACTTGCACTTTGTTGCAGGTAGGATTCCAACTTAATTTTTAACATGCTAGAATAGTGTGCTAATATTGTGAATACATTTTATTGTATTATATTTTTTAATTGCGAAGCACAAAGTTTGTTTACACATAATAATAATTTTTTAAAAAAATCATATAAACTGAGAAATAGTTGTTAATGTAAATTAAATACTAAAATAAAAGGCTAATATTTATTATAAAAGTAAAAGATAGATAAGTATAAAAATATTTAACCTTGATTTCTTTTTAATTTATATGTTTCTTTTTAATTTATATGTTTTTTTTTTTACGTTAGAGGTTATTTTTTTTTTATTAAAGATAAATGATTTTTATTTTATAAATACATCATGCAAATACAGTTTATTTATATCATATATAAAAGAAAAAATTTAAAAATAAATTACAATAATATCTTTAGAGTATTATAAAAATATAAAATAATTAAATAATATGATTTAAATAATTTTAAAAAATCAAATATGGTGTTAATTTAAATTTAAATAAAAAATAATGTAAAGTTAAAAGTATATAAAAAGGAGAGTATTAATTAAAAAAAAAACAAAAACAAAAAAGCCAAACACTGTTAGGGTTGACAGACTAGTGTATGCTCGGCCACCTACCCATAAATAGATGACATGGCACTTAGGCCTAGAAACCCAGGCTACCCATTGAAACACATTATAAGGCTTTTAAAAACCCATTTGAAATCACCGAACACTAATCTCTCTAAAACACAAAAAACTGTAAATAAAGAAAACTTTAATGACATCAATCTATTTTTTCCGGCATTGTGAGAGGAAAATCCACTTTTATCAAACTCTCCTCAAAACATCCAATACATTGATATAAAAATCACTATTTTTGTTTCCCAAAATTGACCAATTAAAATCTTTCTTTCTTTTTAGTTGTTTTTCGATGACTTCCTCTTTAATATCTGAAAGTTAGAGATTGAAAAATAAAAAAAATAAAATTTTGAACCAAAACTAAACTTTCAAAAACTATAAAGATCGAAAATAAAAGTGTAAAAATTCTTTAAAAAGGTGTGACTTTAAACAACAATTACAAAAAAAAACCTTGCATTGTTGTTGCCTTGTCAAATTTGATCCCTTTTTCTTGCAAGGAAAAAAAATGATTTTTCTTTACAAAATAAAATATCAATTCAATATAATGATTTTTTTTCACACTACAATAATTTTATAAAAAAAACAAATCAAAACACGTCATAAAATCTAATTCCAAGCTAACATGATAAAAAAGGATAAATTTGAAAAAAAATAAATTCAACAACTATAATACAAAAACGTTAAAAGGATAAAAAAAAAGGTGCATTGTGTAAATCCAATAAGTCTATGCTTGATATTGTGATGATTTATGGGATTGCGGTTAAATGTTTTTTTAAGAAAAATACTTAAAGTTAGAGTTTTAAAAACTATATTTAAAAAAATATTTATTTAGTTAAAATTATTATAAGATAGATTTTTACATGTAAAATAAATGAAAAAAAGTCTCTATAAATAAAAAAACATTTTATTTTAGCTTGTAAAAAATTAAAATTTTAAAAATAATAATGTATAAATTTTAATATAAAAAGCTATTTAATTAATTAAATAAATTTTTATGCAAAAAGGAGAACGATGCCTCTAGAACTATAAAGAGCGTTTAATAATGTAGCCAAAACATCATTTATTTATTTATTAATATTTTTAAATTATTTTAACATATTAATATCAAAACTAAATTTTAAAAAGTAAAGATATTATATTAATATATTTTTAAATTAAAAATACTTTAAAATAGAAATATCTACCTTATTTATTAGAATACCCAATCTCATAAATCCGCTTTGCCGTACCTTCTTCTCTTTTCCTCCCCAGTGGGCTTGATTGCTTTTAACATAAACCCTTACAATATAGATTACAAAATCATCACACTGACAATCTACGACTGTACTTCAAAATCTAACTTTCAAAACAAACCCTAAAACACTAAACCTCCTTCCCTCCTCAATGGCCAGTGACGGAAAACGGAAGAAACGAGGCCGCAAATCTAAAACCCAGACAACCCTAGACCCCACAACTTCCACCATAAACGATGAGGTTTTCTCCGTTAACAATGTCGAAATCGTGAATTCTACCACCCCAACTAGCGCCAAAAAACACGAAAACCGCCGCGGCCGTCCTAAGAAACGACCCAAGCACTCACCAGAGAAGCCCGAGAAACCCCCGCCATTAATAAATGGTGAAATTGGGGTTGCGCCGCCTGTGGAGGGCGTGACCAGGGTGGTTCCGGCGATGGATGCGGTGGTGAAAGTGTTTTGTGTGCACACGGAGCCGAATTTATCGCTTCCGTGGCAGAGGAAGAGGCAGTATAGTTCCAGTAGTAGTGGTTTTGTTATTGGTGGAAGGAGGGTTTTGACTAATGCGCATTCTGTGGAGCATTATACACAGGTTAAGCTTAAGAAGCGTGGCTCTGATACTAAGTATTTGGCTACTGTTCTTGCTATTGGAACTGAATGTGATATTGGTAAAGATTCAAGCTTTTCGTGTTGTATTCGATTTTAAGCTCAATCAATTATAGGTCATATTTTTGAGATAGATACGTGCTTAATCAATTTTTACTATTGTCGACTTTAAGCTTTATGTTGTTGTTTGATGCTTTTGGTATTTTCTGCACCCTACTTTCTTGGCATAGAACGAAAAATACCAGCTTTTATTGGCTAGGATAACTTGTATGTTCACTTTTTTTTTATTTTATGGAATGGAGTAATTAGTCAATTTTGATTTAGATTTGAAATAGTAAATGTGACTTGCAAGAAAAATTCATACAAGTTTCATGGAGTCCCTTGGGGATATGGATAGTTATATGTTAGGATAAGAGATGGTCCCTGTGGCTAGGGAATGGGTGTGATGAATTACAACTAGATGACAGATACTTGTACTGGAAAAGAAAATTGTAGAAGTAGATCTTGCACATAAGATGAATCAGAATGTGAATTAAATGTGTGGTTCTCTTATAAAGGAGTGAGCTTTATTAACTCTATATACCTCAATGGATGCAAAGGATGAGATATTTTGTTCAAAGCAAAATTTCTTTTTGTGATTTGCAGCCTTGCTAACAGTCAATGATGATGAGTTCTGGGAAGGTGTGTCACCTGTAGAGTTTGGAGAATTGCCTTCACTTCAAGATGCTGTAACTGTCGTTGGTTACCCAATTGGAGGGGACACAATTTCTGTTACAAGTGGTGTTGTATCTCGGATAGAGATCCTATCCTACGCCCATGGATCCACAGAGCTTCTGGGTTTGCAAGTAATGTTGTTGAAACCCTTGCATTTTGCTATCTGTAATTATCGAACTATTTCCCTCACATGCCTTTCTCATGGTTTCATTTGCAGATAGATGCTGCTATAAACTCAGGGAATTCTGGTGGTCCTGCCTTTAATGATAAAGGTGAATGTGTGGGCATTGCGTTTCAGTCCCTTAAACATGAAGATGCTGAGAATATAGGGTATGTTATACCAACTCCGGTCATCAAGCACTTCATCCAAGATTATGAGAAGAATGGAGCATACACAGGTAAGTATTTGTACATGTTTGGTTCTGGCTTTTGTTTACAGGTGTATACTGTGTAATTAAATTGCAATGTGTCTGTTGTAGTATCACATTGCTCATTGATCTTGGTTAAAGTCTAATGATCATCCCTTACATGCTAGGATTTCCGTTTCTTGGGATTGAATGGCAGAAAATGGAAAATCCAGATATGCGTGTTGCAATGGGTATGAAATCTGATCAGAAGGGTGTTCGTATCAGAAGAATTGATCCCACTGCTCCAGAATCTGAAGTCTTGCAGCCATCTGACATCATTCTCAGCTTTGATGGGGTAGATATTGCTAATGATGGAACAGGTTCGTGTATAATGTTTTATGCTTAAAAACAAGCTCCTGGAGCTTTGTTAGGAACTCTGATTTTCCAAAGTTAATTCACATGGCATTCTTTGTGGCATGAAATTTTCGCCTCCTTTTGTTCTTGACATATCAGTTCCCTTTCGGCATGGTGAGCGCATTGGTTTCAGCTATCTTATCTCCCAAAAGTATACTGGGGATAATGCTGTGATCAAAGTTCTTCGGAATTCTAAGACTCTAGAATTTGACATCAAACTCTCAACTCACAGAAGGCTAATTCCTCCGCATGTCAAGGGAAAACCTCCGTCCTATTATATTATTGCAGGATTTGTATTCACAACAGTTTCTGTTCCTTATCTCCGTTCTGAGGTGCATATTTCACCTTTTGCTTTCCTTTTTGTATATATTTTCTCATGATACTGCCATTGCCTTCTCTTAGTATTAGTTAGTTAGTAAAACTTGATGGGTCTTAAATACATCTATTTTAATTGACACTCTATGAAGTGAGTGATTAATTCTTTTTGTGCATGAAGCTATGGCTGTGTGATATTTATTACATTTCTTGAATATGGTGTTACTGCGTGATATTTTTCAACTTGTATGCTTTATGTGTTAGAGACAAGGCCCATTAAACTTTCTTCTTGTATGTTTGTGCAAGTTTGCATGTATTTGTTGGTGCAAATGCTTTAAGGAGGTTATGGTTTATGTAGTACTGCATAATCTAATTTGTAATTGGTGCATCATCATGGAGTCATTTATCTGTCTTGCCTGTAGGTACATCAACTTATGTTTAATAAATCAACACCATGATTTTTCTTGGCTTTTGAATCTGGGGATGATAGGATAGTGAACTTTCACCACATCATAAAACATTAGAGGAAGTGTGTTAATTGTAGAAATACAAGGACTAAATTCTAATTTTACTAATACTCTGGGCATTAACCTGTTATTGAAGCCGATTTCCTACATACTAAACCTGTTCACCTAATGAAAATGTGCTAATGTGTAATTGAATGTCCAAATCCAGAACTTATCTTGGGTTGAAATGGATATTCATCTAAGTAGGTCACAAGTGAGTTCCATCAAACTTTCCTGAGCTTGTTTTCTGTTATCACTGTCCTTTTGTAACTTCGCATTGTAAACTAGGATTAGAAATATGGATTGTAATTAAAATGAATTTCTGTTGTAGTAATACTTCTATGTTTTGTTAGCCATAGTTCTTTTTTCTTGTTCTAAGGGTTGCAATATGAGGATTCCTGTTTATTTTTTCAACAAAAGTATTTTATTTCACCTGCGGAGCCTTTATTTTTGTAGCTTGCATTTACATGTTTATCTATTCCAGTATTGTTCTCCATCTCTATGATTTTGCTATATTCTGAACTTAATTTAATGGGTATTGAAGACAAATAATTAATTGTATATTAACCTCATTTATTTATTCCAATTTTTCACACCTTGCCAGTTGCAGCTTCAGTTTCATGCCAACTTTCTCATGGATTTCTCTCTCTCTCTGTTTAATGCCATACTTAGCATTATAGTACTTTCATGGTCAACTGATTTTACATTGCCTCTGCTCTTTTGCATAATTGTGCAGTATGGCAAGGAATATGAATTTGAAGCTCCTGTCAAACTTCTGGACAAACTTTTGCATTCAATGCCACAATCCCCGGATGAGCAGATAGTTGTGGTTTCTCAGGTTCTCTCTCACACACATGTTCACATGCACGCACACATGTCAGCTCCTATGGCCACTATTCTACTCTACTGATCTTGCACTTTACTTTTCTTCTCCTGGAAAATTTCTGGCAGGTGCTTGTAGCTGACATTAATATTGGGTATGAGGACATTGTTAACACCCAGGTGAAGAATCACAGTCTTGTAACTAGTGCTTTTTATTTCTGTCGTTGAGTTGGTATAACCTGTTTATTATTTCCCCTTTTCTTTTGGTGAACTACATCTCTTTTTGGATGTCATTTATTCTGTATCTATGCAGGTTGTTGCTTTCAATGGTAAGCCAGTGAAGAATTTGAAGAGCTTGGCCAACATGGTTGAGAATTTTGATGATGAGTTTCTGAAATTTGATCTGGAATATGACCAGGTCCTCTCTCTCTCTCTCTCTCACACACACACGCGCGCGCGCGCGCGCGCACACAGAGGGTCTTTGGGTCTGTGTGTTCCAACATTTGCATCTCGGCTATTTATACTAGTTCTGTCTGGTACTGATTTCTATACCTGTACTTTGGTGCAGATAGTTGTTCTCCGGACAAAGACTGCCAAGGAAGCTACTGTAGATATTCTTACCACTCATGGCATACCTTCTGCAATTTCTGATGATCTTAAGCCATGAATTTGAGTATTTGTCTAGGTACGTTGCAATACTCTTGTCAGAGCCCTGTTACCCCCCATATTACCTTCATTAAAGATGGGGTGTGGCTTGTTAATTTATAAAATCTAGGGTGGAGTAGATTTTTTCAATGAGGGAAGATCACCGCGTGTATTATTGATGGCAATGTTCTTTCCTTTACCTGATTGCTTATGTGCTTGTATTGCAATAATGGAAATTTACAGGCGTCAGGACTTTGTTTTATTGGGTTAGGGGTATGCCTTTAAAATTTACAGGCGTCATCTATATACACGAGTAGTTTTAATGCTGATATCTCTTGGACAGCCGACCTCTCTCTCTCTCGCTCTCATTTTTGGGAAGCTATACAAGTTGGAAATATGTTCATTTTTCTGGTTAGTGCGTCACTAACCCAGCAAGTGATTGTGAGAAGCAGCTGCTGGATGCTCTCCTGTTCGAGGTGCCAGATAATAAATTCTACAATAAGGTGCAGGATGATAACTCAGTATTTGAGTTTTGGACCCCGCTTTTTCTATATTTGTGCTCCTTGTTCGTATCCAATCTTAACAGGAAAGAAATGCAAGAATGCATGGCCAGTATCCACCCAAGAGATGGGGAGCACATTCTGTACTGCCATTTCCCTTTTTTTCGCCTGAGCAAAATTATTGAGTTATGAAGATCAAATAACAAAGTGATCTAATAGCCCTGTACTTGAAAAGAGATGAAAAACTATATACCATACTTTTTGTGTTTTGTCAGAAAATAGACACCGGACTGTATATCTTACAAAGTAACTGAACTTGGAAAAAACAATCATTATTAACATTGATTAATAAAGAAGCTACTCCCAATTGGTTTGTGTGAGGAGATTGAATCCATCATTACCGAATTCTAGTGGGGACAACAAAATTATGAGAGAAAAATGCCCTAGATCAAATGTTCTAACATGCATGTGATGGATACGTGTATATATATGATTTTTTTATTTTGAAATACAGGAAAGACCCATTAGAGAGGCGAGGACTCAAGTTATTGATGGTGACATATTCGAATTTAAACTATGAAAAGGTTTGGTCGATAAAGATAAAGGCTTGGGTTATGATTTTTTTGGTGTTTTGGATGAAGATTATGGATTTGAGAGGTCCCGAAGGCTTGTGCTTTTTTAGGGATTGGGAGTTGTAGGGAAGAAAAGAGCGTTGAAGAAAATTGCAGACATGAAACAAACCAAGAAATTAGGGTGCGTATAAAATTTACTGTAGCTCCATCGAGTGGTGAAGTCGAAAATCATTTTCTTCATTTCTATGACATTATATTAAGTATTTTAAACATAAAAGTCCAATAAATCTAAATCTTGACAAGTTATCTTGGGTAATATAGATTTGAAGATTGATTTCAAAATTTTAAACTTGTTAAAACTATTAAGAAATTAGAATTAATAAAAGCATCATTGTAAGAAAGGAGGAAAATAAATGATTTAAATGAGGAAATAATTTTAAATACAATTTGGATAAAATGTAAGAAGAATAATAAATATAGTAAGAAAACAATTTGACTTGGTTTAGTGATTGTCGTTGGAAATTTGTTTTAAATAAATAAAAAATATGGGTTAATGAGAAATTAATAAGAACCTCTGGTTTTTTCACTAAACAAATCTTAGTTTTTCTATATTTAATTTTTGATTTATGGTAGTTAATCAATTATCAATAATTGTGAGAAATAATTTTTAATAATTCTTCAACCTTTTAACTTTTGAAATTCACTTTAAAAAGAGAGGTGAAGAAAGAGTTTAAAACTTAGATTTTTCAGATTTTTCTATACTCTTTCTCACCTTATTTTTAGTGTTTTTATTCATTTTTATGCTCTGGTTTTCCTCCCAAATCTATAGTTTAGGTTCATATTGTTGGGAGATATTTGAGTTTTATAATTTTTGGTTAAAAAATCTTGGTTTTAAAGATGTATCTAAACCAAGGTGATTTTGTTTGGAATCTTGAGAGAAATATTGTTTATATCCTAGTTGCACAAGTGAGGAGTAATTAGAACAAATGATTCATCATTGGTAATAATAAAATTAAGATTCATTACTTTAAAGTGATTTAACATGTAAGTACCCTTCATGTTTTCATTTAAACATAGTTGATCTAAGCATGTTTGTCTTGAGTCTACAAATTTAAATACGTATAAACTCTAGGCTTTTGTTGAACATTTTTTATTTAACATGCCTTTAATTCATGCTAATTATTTTTGAACTACAATCGTGTTATGATAAATTAAACATATCTTCATACTAGTCTATCTATGTCTATAAACTTTGACTATAATCTTAAGGCTTTATTCTATATATTAGACTTAGTTTATCATGTGGGAAAAAAAAATATTCATTATATAGATTAATTGTTAAAGAGATTTTAACATCTTTAAAATTTAAGTTATAATTTATTTATTTTTAATCTGTTATATTCTCAAAATATAAATTTATTTCCATACTATATGTTTTAATTTAGAAACTTTTAGTTTGGTTAAAGCTTTATGTTTTTTTTTTAATTTAATTTTAGAAAATTGTTATATATATTTATTTTAAAGTTATAATTTATCTTTTAAAATTATAATTCATGCAATTTATTTGAATCTTTTTGAGTTTTTGCATGATATATATTTTATGAACTAAGCTTTTATAAACCATGTTTATATCTTTGTATAGTTTATACATGTTACTTGCAAACTTTTTAGTATAATCATGCATTTTATCTTTCTTGCTTAAACATAATGTTTTGACATAATATATGTTTAGCTTGAACTAGAATAAAAAAAAGTGCTTATTTTTTATCTTGTATAATTTAAATATTTTTGTTTATCAAGTTGCTTTATTTCAAGTTTTATATTATTTAACTTGTTTGTTGTCTAAAAGGATGTTTTTCACTTATAAAAACTGGATAGAGAAAACCTATATATGAAGAACTCATCAACCTCCAACATACTAGGTGTTAGAAAGGTCAAATTGAACGTGACATCTAGAAAGCCTCTAACCTTCAATAATATACTGCATTTTGATGACATTAGAAAAAACTTAGTGTCTGACTCATTGTTGAGTAAAAATAGTTTTAAGATGGTGTTTAAGAGATAAATTTATACTATGTAAAGAGTAATATATTTATAGAAAAAAGAGTATCTTTGTGATGACATTTTTAAAATGAATGTAATGATCGTTGTTGTAGTAGTAGTAGTAATAAGATTATCTCTTCTCCTTATTTTCTTAAGTTTTATGATGTGTGGTATGATATGTTAGGTCATGTGAATTATAATTCTATACAAAGATTAATAAATCATGAATTATTATCAAGCATGGTTTTTTTAAAATCATAAGTGTGATATTTGTGTAGAATCAAGATTCACAAAAACTTATTTTTAAACAATTGAAAAAGTAGTAAACCTCTATACTTAATTCATTCAGATATTAGTAATTTAAAATTTATATAAATTAGAGGTGGAAAAAATATTATATTACTTTTATAGATGATTGCATAAGGTATTATTATACATATTTTATTAAGAGTAAAGATGAAGCTGTTGAATTGCTTAAACATCACAAGAATAAAGTTGGAAATCAAATTAACAAAAAGATAAAGGTAATAAAAAGTGATAGGGGTTGAGAATACGAAGCACCATTTGATGAATTCTGTTTCCAAAATAGTATTCCACTAAACTACTGCTCTTTATTCACCAAAATAAAATGGCATTGCGGAATGTAACAACTGAACATAAAAAAATAATGAATAACATATTGATAAGTTCGAGAGCACCTCGAAGCTTGTAGGGAGAGACAATTCTAATTGCTAATTATATACTTAACAAAATACCTCATAAAAAGTTAGAAAGAACACCATATGAATTCTATAAAGGTAGAAGACCCTCCAACAAATATTTTAATGTGTGGGGGGGTGTCTTACAAAGATAGCAATACTTGATCTTAAAATGTTAAGATAGGATCTAAGACTGTGGAATGTGTATTTTTTAGATATGCATATAATAATAGTGCATATCGATCTCTTGTACACAAATAAAGTATTGAAAATATTCGTCTTAATACTATTATGAAATCAAGAAATACTAATTTATTTGAGGATGTGTTTTCTTAAAATGAAGTACGATAAAATTATTCACTTAAGAGAAAGATTGAGGCTAACTCAAGTAATCATCATCAATTAAAAAAATAATGAAGTTAAGCTTAGAAAGAGTAAAGGGACAAAAATGACCAAAATATTTGGTTTTGCTTTTTTAACATACTTGGTAGAAAATGAACCTTAAATCTACTCCAAGGCAATGTCCTTTCCAGAAACTTCTTATTACAAGGAGATATTCGATAGTAAAACTGAATTTATTATGAATAATTATATATGAGAACTGATGGATCTTATTTCCAGAAGCAAATTATTAGACTATAAGTAGATTTTCAAAAAAAAAGAAGATAAAAGCTGATGACACTATTGATAAATATAAAATTAAACTTCTTGTTAAATATTTTAAACAACATAAAGGCATGAACAATTTTAACTTATATGTGTCGATAATAACACTATTATACGAACACTAATTGAGAAATCCATTCTGAATTAGATCCTTTTCTAGTCCAAGTTGAGCCAAATATAATATTTATGAATTTATGTGCATATATGGGTCGCAAGTAGGCCCATATCCTGTGAGCCGTGAATGAAGCCCGATTACAATTCCAAGACCCAAGTCACCGACTGCCAATATTGAATTTATTAATGGCGTCCAGCATAAAAATTTCAGATTTGCGCTTCTGCGTGATCCACTTGTTCTTTCTCCTGCCGTAAAACAAAGTGGAGTAATATATATATATATATATATATATATATATATATATATATATATAGAGAGAGAGAGAGAGAGAGAGAGAGAGTAAATTAATGGAGAAGATGGGTACGGCGGAACCCAACTTTGAACAGCTATTCGAGGAGAAGAAGCGCGTCCGGAACCCCCTCGTTCCCGTCGGTAAATACTAATTTGATCATCCCCATTGCCCTTTTATTTTTATTTTTCATAATATACATATCTTATGCGTAGACAATATTTTTGGGAATCATAGAATTTGTTTGGAATATGATTATATTTGATTATGGTCTTAAGGTTTGAAGAAAAAGAAATAGCTGTTTGGTTGGTTTTGGAAATGGGATTGGAATTCTAATTCTAATTCGAAATATAATTTACTTTTTTTTTCTCCTGAAATTAAATTGACGTCTAATGCTGTTTTAATACCACCAGATAAATAGAACAATTTATCTCATATAAAGTAGAGCGGTATCTCATTCTAACAAAAGAAAGGTGTTGTAGCTCGTTTCTTTCGTGATGGTAATCCATTTTTTAGCGAATCAAGCTGTACTGCGCAAGAAATGGAATGAGGATCCATTTCCATTCCAAATCCTAGCACAAAACAACCATGCCCTTTAAGAATTTTCTCCTCCCTCTCTCAATAGAGGGATTTTGGTGGTGGATACATTTTAGATTACCTTGAACAACTATCATCTTTCATTTTTCTGATCGGTTTATCTCGAGCAGATCCCATGTTTCAGAAGATACCTAATTTGTCAAGGGTCTGGGCATCTCACTTTGTGTTTAAATGGATCGTTTATACGTTATATTACTGCTGGCTTCTTGTCTTCAAACATTTGAGCTTTTGACTTGCATATTGGCAGTCAGAAATTCCAAATTAGTAGTGCTATTTTTAGCTCATGATAAGAAATGGGATTCATCTTTAGACAGTCCTGTATTTAGCTTCTGCTTGATTGACTGTTTATAACTATTGCAGGAGCACTTATGACGGCAGGAGTTCTCACGGCTGGATTAATCAGTTTCAGACGAGGCAATTCTCAGTTGGGGCAGGTGTTAATGAGAGCTCGAGTGGTTGTCCAAGGGGCTACTGTGGCCCTTATGGTTGGCACTGCTTTCTACTATGGGGATAACCCATGGAAAAAACCAAGTTAGACCTCCTATAACATGTATCGTTCCTCGTTAGTGACACAAGCTGTTCTTTTTCTATGCTCTGATTTATTTAATAAAATCAATCACAATTTATATATTCTCATCGCTGGTGGCAGTCCTCCCATAAGATCCAGTTCCTATTACTATTATTATGTAAAACTGATATCAGTAGAGCATGGATGGAGTGAGAATATTTGTCTCAGAACTGAAAGAAGGGATGATATTTACTTTGGAGGAACAATCTTATTAAGATTACAAATATAATCAATGTGTGCTTACAACCTGTTATACTCTAATTGATGGATTATGTCGTACTGCTTCTCTGTTTGTCTGGAAATGGTTTTTTCGTTGCTCAATTGTTTTCTTTAACAATTACCTATTTATGGCTATTTGAAGAACTCAAAGTATTGTACCAAACCCGAGATGCCTAAATCGTCAGCTGCAATCATTTTATCGGCATCCGATGTACTTGGTGCCATTCCTTCAAGACTATTCTGTTTGGGAGTGTGCAATCTTTTTTTGTTATGTTTTTTCGAAAATATGTTTATTTTAAGAAAAATATTAAATTAATATATTTTTATAAATTTTTCTTGAATGTAAAAAAGAAAATGTTTAGATATTACTAATGTTTTTTAAGTGGATAAAAAATTCAAATTGTGTGAGGGTTATCTCGATGTGAAGTAGTTAATTTTATGAGTTAAAAAATAATTTAGATGATCTATAAAAATATAATTTAACTCAAAGAAATTTTAAGAAGATATCTCATTTTTAATAAGATAACAACATATTAGATTGACTTGAATCAATCCGGGTTAACATGTCAAATCCGTTACTCGAGTTATAAGACTATAATAACCTCATAGAAAACAAATCAAAATAAATTATAAAGCCTAATTTTTAATACAAAAATCAATTAAAAAAATAAATTAAAAAGGCGACCTAAGTTAACCTTTTAAATTTACAGCTCAGATCATAAGACTGAGATAATCCTATAAAAAAAATCAAAACAAATTACGAAGTTCAATTCTCAATCAGCCTAATATTGAAGGATATTACTAAAAAAAATCAATTAAAAAAAACTTAAAAAAATGATCAAAGTCAATTCACTGAACTTATAACTCAGGTCATGAGACTGAGATAACTTCATTAAAAAAATTTACCTGATTTAACCCAAATTAACTTACTAAATTTACGATTATAGTTATAAAACTGAGATAATCTCATAAAAATAAATAAAAATAAATTACTTAATATTTTTTTATGGTAAAACAAATTATGACCTGATCTGCGTCGCGCACAATGATACACTACTCTCTAAAGCTAAATGGGGAAACCTAATTATTTTATTTCAATGAACTGTAATAGTTTGATCATAGAATTAGAAAGATTTCGATTGCTCATTTTACTTATATTTCAAAAGCTTGTTAATCTTTCAAAATAGTTGCATGGCAAAATTCGCAATTTTATCGTATTTTTTCGCAACTCTTTTCATTTGATACTTTGAGTTCAAGTTTATTTTAGGAGAGGCATTTCCTGCATATAACATTAACTAGACAAAAAAGAGAAGATAAAAAATGAACCAAATTGTGGAACGGATGTTGAGATACACGGTTGAAACTATAGTTTTTAAATCCGTTCTGGTGGCCGGCCCGGTCCAAAACCTGAGTTTCAGGTTTTGATTGAGTTACTGGGTTTCGACCGGGTCACCGGGTCGGCCGGGTCAATCTATATTTAAAAGAAATTCAAAACAGCGTCATTTTAGTAAAAAAACAAAAGTCAACGGGTTGCAACAAGGTTTAGACCGGGTTTTGCCGGGTCAACCCGCCGGGTTGGCTGGATCACATCGGGTCATGATTTTTTTTATTTTTTCATCAACTCGATCCGGTTCCAACTCCAGATTGACCAATCGAGCTAGGTCGAGTTTAAAAACTATGGTTGAAAAACAGACTCTCAGCCAAGGAGTTGGAAGAATTCGCCTCAAGTAACCGGTTCCCTAGCTTCCTTCGTTTTTTATTTTGGAAGGCCTGCATCAGATTGCATAATCTAATGCTTTTTAATTTTTAATTTTCTTTTGGCAAATGCACAGCGGCATTAGTAACATTAAAGGCAAAGTACTTCAATTAAAACTTCTGTAATATAATAATAAGGCTGTTGAACAGTCCACATCTTCAACGTTATTACTTGACGGCAGACAAGAAAAGAAGATAAAAAAAAGCTTGTCACAAAAAACATAAATAATTAAAATATTTAAATTTTTATTCACCAAAATCTCCATTTGTCCTCTATATAAGAAATTTTAAAAACTCTATTAATATTGAATAGAAAAAAAATATTCCTTTCAAATAAAAAACTACAAAAAAACATAATAATAGTAAATAAAAAAATAAAAAAATAAATTAGAAAAACATATTTTTTTTATAAACATCCATGCATCAGTCTTCTTGGATTGAAAGGAACTTATTCTCGAGTTCAAACCTCACTCAACAACTATCCTTCATGAACACATTTTATAGGTCCCTAATATTTTTATGCGGACCACCTCATTATGGATCACTAACACAACACTTTTGTATGAAATGCCCTGTAGTGGCTCTCTAATACAACACCTTTGTGTGGGTCGCCCCATCATGAGTCCACCTCTAGGATTTCCAATAACAACAGTTCATGAATATAGAAACAACACACTAGTTCTTAGATTTTTTTT
>Ga0325414_1000272_pt1 | contig 38342 bp, 28 predicted proteins | sample PopdelMetagenome_8_FD_206183 | JGI IMG/M metagenome (GOLD analysis project Ga0325414, IMG submission 206183) | Populus deltoides microbial communities from Bellville, Georgia, United States - Leaf-PdKOR-R3 | ecosystem: Host-associated > Plants > Phyllosphere > Phylloplane/Leaf | place: USA... | reverse complement strand
CTCCTAGTAATAGAGAGATTTCAGTTGTTCTCCTATTGTTAGAGAGAGGTTGTAATTCCCACATTACTTAGTAAAATCCTTCTATACTTGTCCGTGGACGTAGCCAAATTGGGTGAACCACGTAAATCCTTGTGTGTCTAATTTCTCATTTTATCCTATCCTTTGCCTTTTATTTTATCGGGTTTACATGCCAGTATCCTAACAGCATCATCAAATTACCTCAGCTAAGAGATTTGTCTCTTTTGTGGCCCAAATCAAATCGCAGCTTTTTTGGTCCAAAGAAGTTTGCTGCCCAATTGCCTTCTTTGCAAAATCTAACCATCCATGGCCACGAAGAATTGGGTAACTTGTTGGCACAGCTCCAAGTACGTCCCTTAGATTTTTTTTCCTTTTTAATTTAATTCGTCAACTTCAATACATTGTGATAATTTCTTCCTCAATATTTTTATTTTCTTAAAAGATTTTTCTTGTTTATCTAATCATATATAAAAATAAGAAACTTAACTGCCTCATTAATTAGTGCACTCTCACAATCAAGATTTGTTACCTAATACCAAAACTTGAACATAGAAATCACATTATTTATTATATTATCCTTTATAATATATAACTGTATGTAAAACCGCAATTTTTGTGTCGAATTATTTTATTCAATTAAAGTATTTTGAAAATTTTATTAACTTTATAACTAAAATAAAAATTTTAGTACCTATTTTTATTTCTTCTTAAATTTAGTAGCTGTATTAATGTTTTTTCATGAAAATATAATTCTTAGTACTTTTATTCAACTTACCTCTAATTAAGAAAAAAATTTAAAACAATAACATGTAATTTCTAAAAAATTTTAATCCTGTTTTTCTTTTCTTATTTATGCATCATATAAATTGTTTTTAGCTACCGAAGGGTTTAAAAATATAGTATTGTCCTCTGATCAGATGAACAAGCATGGTCATGAGCAGAGAAAGGGCTTCTTACAAAGATTAGAATTTGTAGAAGTGAAGGATTGTGGGGATATCTGCACTCTGTTTTCAGCAAAATTGCGGCAAGCCTTGAAAAATCTAAAGTGTGTGAAAATCTTGGGCTGCAAATCATTGGAAGGGGTATTTGAATTGGAAGAGGAAGATGAAGAAAGCAAGGAGGAGGAGGAGCTGCCGCTGCTGTCATCTTTAACAAGGTTAAAGCTGTCAGACTTACCCGAGCTTAAATGCATATGGAAGGGGCCCACCGGACATGTCAGCCTCCGAAGTCTTATTCATCTGAAATTGCTGTTTGTTCACAAACTGACATTGATCTTTCCACCATCCCTCGCTCGAAGTCTACCACAGCTTGAAACACTTAAGATAAGAGATTGCAGTGAATTGAAGCATATTATCGGAGAAATAACTCCAGAATCTAATGGCTTCCCAGAATTAAAAAAAATCATCATACAAGAGTGTGGTAAACTGGAATATGTCTTCCCTGTCTCCGTGTCTCTAACTCTTCACAAACTGGAACGGATGACAATTAGCTATGCAAACAATTTAAAGCAAATATTTTACGGAAGAGAAGAATCGAGTAATTTGATGGCACAATCACAAGTACGTCCTTTCTATTTCTCCACTAATTTTTTTTTCCTTTGTAATTTAAATTGTCGACTTCAATACATTGCCAAATTTCTAAAACTGAAGTAATTGATTAGTGGAGATAAATGTTAGTAAATGCTTTACCCATCCATTGATTAGTGTGATAGTTGGTTTTCCGTATGGACTTACACCCATATCCCTTCTTTTTCAAAAAATAAAAAAAATCAAGTTTTTCTTTTTTAATTTTGTAACAAATGTACTAGCTTGTTTTTATTTTTTTATGATTTTTTTTTGTTTATATAATCATATATGTTGTATGCGTTGTTAATGGTGCACTCTCACAATCAAGATTTGTAACCTAAATACAAAATTTAAACATAGAAATTATATTATTTGTTAGATTTTCCTTTATAATAATTGTATGTAAAACCACAATTTTTGTGTCGAGATATTTAATTCAATTAAAATATGTTTAAAACTTTATTAACTTTATAACTAAAATAAAAATTTTAGTACCTATTTTTATTTTTATTTTTTTTATAAAGCTAATTATTAGTACTTGTATTAACTTTTTTCACGAAAATCTAATCATTATTACTTCTACTCAACTTAGCTCCAATAATGTCTGATTTCTAAGAAATATTTAATATCATTTTTCCTTTTCTTTTCTTATTTATGCATCATATAAATTGATTTTATGATAGTGAAGGGTTTAAAAGATATAGTATTGTCCTCTGATCAGATAACCATCCATGGCCATGAGCAGCAAAAGGGCTTCTTACAAAGATTAGAATTTGTACAAGTGAAGTCTTGTGGGGATATTTGTACTCTGTTTCCAGCGAAATTGCGACAAGGTTTGAAAAATCTGAAGATTGTGGAAATTGAGAGCTGCAAATTATTGAAAGAAGTATTTGAACTGGGTGAGTTTGATGAAGAGAGCAATGAGGAGGAGGAGGAGGAGCTGCTGCTGCTGCCATCTCTAACAACGTTACAGCTGAGCCTGTTACCTGAGCTCAAATGTATATGGAAGGGGCCCACCAGACATGTCAGCCTCCACAGTCTTACTTGTCTGAATTTGCAGGATCTTGACAACCTGACATTTATCTTCCCATCGTCCCTGTCTCAAAGTCTACCTCAGTTAGAAACACTTAAGGTAGAAAACTGTCGTGAATTGAAGCACATCATCAGAGAAAAGGATGGTGATGAAAGGAAAATAATTGCAGAGTCTCTTGGCTTCCCAAATTTAAAAACTCTCCTTATATCTGGATGTGGTAAACTGGAATATGTCTTCCCTGTTTCCGTGTCTCTAACTCTTCAGTACCTGGAACGGATGGCAATTAGCAATGTTTACAATTTAAAGCAAATATTTTACAGTGGAGAAGGAGATGCACTCACGGGAGATGGCATCATCAAATTACCTCAGCTAAGAGATTTGTCTCTTTTATGGCCCAAATCAAATAGCAGCTTTTTTGGTCCAAAGAACTTTGCTGCCCAATTGCCTTCTTTGCAAAATCTAACCATTCATGGCCACGAAGAATTGGGTAACTTGTTGGCACAGCTCCAAGTACGTCCCTTATATTTCTCCACTAATTATTTTCCATTAAAAGTGAAGATAAATGCCAGTAAATCCTTTAGTCATCCACTGAATTTAAAAGGAGTTGTTTAGCTGTATCCTATCCGTAATTAATTGTGTTATAGTTGGTTTTCTGTATGAACTTTCATCCATCCTTTTTCAAAAAAAAATCAAGTTTGAGTTTTTGTTTTAATTATGCAACAAACGGACGTTTTGTTTTTATTTATGATTTTCTGTTTATCTAATCATATATAATTTAATAAACAGATAACTTATTTTTTTTTCTTTATGATTTTCGGTTTATCTAATCATATATAATTTATTAACACATAACTTATTTTTAGTTCTTTATGATTTTGCTGCTTATCTAATCATAAATAAATATAAGAAACTTAATTGCCTTATTGTTGGGTGCATTATCAATGGTGCTCTCTCACAATCAAGATTTGTAACCTAACACCAAAATTTAAACATCGAAATCATATTATCTGTTAAATTTCCTTTATAATATATAATTGTATATAAAAACACAAATTTTGTGTCGAAATATTTAATTTAGTTAAAATATTTTTAAAACTTTATTTATATTTAATTGTATATAAAGTTTTAGTAACTATTTTTATTTTTATTTTTACATATAATTATTAGGAGTTGTATAACTTGTACAACAGTTAATTAAGAAAACAAACAATAATATGTAATTTCTAAACATTATTTAATCCCCCTTTTTTTCCATTTATACATCATATAAATTGTTTTTATCAGATGACCACCCATGGCCATGAGCAGCAATATAGCTTCTTACAAAGATTAGAATTTGTAGCCGTGAAGTCTTGTAAGGGTATTTGCACTCTGTTTCGAGCAAAATTACGGCCAGGTTTGAGAAATCTAAGGAGTGTGAAAATTGAGGACTGCAAATCATTGAAAGAAGTATTTGAAATGGGTGAGGAGAAGGAGCTGCCGCTGCTGTCATCTTTTACAGAATTACAGCTGATCAAGTTACCTAAACTCGAATGTATATGGAAGGGGCCCACCAGGTATGTCAGCCTCCAAAGTCTTATTCATCTGAAGTTGTGGTCTCTTGAAAAACTGACATTTATATTCACAGCGTCCCTCGCTCAAAGTCTACCACAGCTAGAAACACTTGAGATAAGAGATTGTTTCGAATTGGAGCATATTATCAAAGAAGAGGATGGTGAAAGGGAAATAATTCCGGAGTCTCCTGGCTTCCTAAAATTAAAAACTCTCTACATATCTCACTGTGGTAAACTGGAATATGTCTTCCCTGTCTCCGTGTCTCTAACTATTCAAAGTCTACCACAGCTACAAACACTTGAGACAAGAGATTGTCGCGAATTGGAGCATATTATCAGAGAAAAGGATGGTGAAAACAATTGCCATAAGATGGTGACGGTGCTCCCTAATCTGCAGGAGCTGTCGCTAAAACAATTACCAAGTATTTTCCGCTTCAGTCAAGGATGTTTTGAGTTCTTATTCCCTCGTTTGGAAAAGTTGAAAGTGTATGAATGCCGAAAGCTAACCACAAAGTTTGCTATTACACCAGATCGTTTAATGAGTGCTCAATCAGAGGTGCTACTGATTTGACTTGATTTCTTACCTCTCTTTTAGTGTGTTTGTTTCTTGTTTCACTCAATAATAAGATTTATAAGTTAAAATGAGCATGCCATGCTTGAATTGGTTTATAGGCATCTCAAGTAGCTGAAGATTCAAGCACTAATAGAGAGTGGACCCGAGATAATGGGTGGAATGAAGAAGTAGGAGGAATAGTAAGAAAAGGATGGTGATGATGATGATGATGGTCAGATGAATCTGAAAAACGTGATAATAATTCATTCATGCTCTAAACAGGTAACATGGCTGCAATTATTTATCTTCTCTCCTTTTCCTTCATCTTTTAATGGTAGATTTAATTAACATATGAAATATGCATGGATGGTCTTTGTTCTTCATGTTTGCATCAGGTGGTTAGTTACTTATTACATGATCAACTCGACATTAGGCGATTTCACGGAGACTCGTCGTATCTTTGAGCTGTGTGACTCTGAATATTTCTTGATAAGAACTGTTTCAATGGGAATAGGATACGATTTGGCTTCGCATTGTAACAGTCATAATTATCATGGAACTCCCAAAAGAAGGGTATTGACTTGTGTTTGCTGTGTGAACTTCCAGAAATAAGGGTATCTGTGTTGTTTACCCATGTAATGTTGTGTGTTTTCTGTGCCAATTTGAGGTTATGCTTCTATTACATATGCCCTTTATAAAACAAGGGCACATGAAGATATAATTTAGATCACTTGAAATTAAACAAGCATACATATATAAATATATGATTGGGAATAATCTTTATCTAAAGTATTTTTTTTAAAAAAATAAGACAATCCTTTGATTCTTCATTTGAATTTGATATATGGTAACTTAATTTATTTGAGAAATCAAACCAAGATTTGTGCTTGCAATTTGCAAGAACATGAATTTGAACGTGTGTTGCAAAGCAAGATTTGATGATTTGAAACTTTGAAGAATACATTTGATTTGTCTTCAAAGTGTTATTGAAAAACTCTTATAAAATGGTTAAACTTGATCCAATAAAATTTTGTTCTTTGTAGACTTAAAGCGGAAATGAAGGAGGCTTGAAAAATTTTAAAAAGAGTTTCCTTGTTTGAAGAGCTCGTTTTGAAGGAAATTTGTATTTTCAAGAATTTTTTTTTTAAGTTGAGATCCTCTGTTTATAGAGGTTTGTAGGAATTCCCAAGTCCTTTTTCAATGTCACATTGCATGATTTTTTTGGTTGATTTTTATTGATGAGATCTTACATTTATGACAAGATATCTTGAATATCTCATCCCAATTGTTAACTTTTTGTTGACCACGAAATACATGAAAGCTCATTTATTTTTCATGTTATTTATTTTTATTTTATTTTATTCATAAAAAATAAAATATGGTGAAATTTGATTAATAGAATTTTTTTTTGTGTGACATCCTCAAATTATAATGTCATGAAATCTCAAACATTTCTTTACTAATGTCAAGTATTGAATAATATGTCTTAGATTATGGGATTTTTTAAAAAAAATTTTCAGTTGAGTTTCCTTTGTTTTTTGATGTTACAAAGTTATCAACTAGACTTCATTCAATCACAACACTCAAATCTTCCACTTCAATCCAACCATCCTGGATCATTTCCCATCTCATCATACAATAATTCACATGATCATACTTCATTGTGCTTTCTCGACCTTACATCATCAACAAATAAAACATTAATTACAAACAAATATAAACTCAAATGATTCATATTGAACTAATTATTACATTAATATGCATCCATCTTTTAAACATTCATGATTATAATTACTAAGTATTTTTTTCGAATAGTTTGCTAATATTAGTTCCTTACTCATACTTTCTAAATGTATAAATACCAAAAGCAAATATCTTTAGGGTACATATATTAAAATCTATATGTAAGACAAATTACATATAAAGCAAAAGATATTACATTCCACAAAATAAACAGATTTAAACACAAAGCCCATATTTAACACTCCGCATCACCTCGTGAAAAACCTGTATGCATAACATTAATAAGAAATAAGTAAGATAACACATTAAAAATGATAAAGCTATTATGTTTACAATTCTTCAAAATACATCAAATTGTCTTTTATCACTAACTTACTACATATCAACAGGAAACTGGTTTTGCTCAATTTGAAGATGTAAAACTCCAGTTATGGGTTACCAACCAAGACTGAGTCGTGATCGATTCTGTCGGGCAGTAGGACTGATGGGTTGATGAGCAATTTTAACTATCTTAGAGGTAGAACTAGGTTCTCCTTCCTTTAGAGAACTTGTAGCCTTGTGTCTTAGCTTGCCAACGAGATCAATCTCACTTAAAGTGGAGTTCTAGAACTCTAGATATAGTTAAAAATCTGATGAGTGTTCAGAAAGCAACGATTGGACAACAACCGTTGGACAGTAACAGTTCAAATGGCAACAGTTTCAAACAGTAACTGTTGGACAGCAACTGTTGTACAGTAATAGTTCAAACAATAACGGTTGGACAGTAACAGTTCAAACAGCAACGGTTGGACAGTAATAGTTCAAACAGCAACAGTTGGACAACAACCGTTGGACAGTAACAGTTCAATCAGCAATAGTTGGATAATAAAAGTTCAAAGTTAGATAGTAACAATAGACTTTCACATGAATATTATATGTAAGAATATAAAATAATTGAGTCATACGAACACTTGCACATTGAGATACTAACTTTAAAAATATACCTGATATATGTATGTTTATTATTATGAGGAAATGAACATGTATAAAAAGTAACATATGAGTAATGAATAAATATGGATTCTCTATAATATAGGCTTGAAGGAATCATAACCAAAAACTTCCTTGTGATTTAGGAGGAGAAACCTGGATTGGATCTTCTATTAGGGGAGGTCACGAGACAGGCAGAGCAGGTGCGTGATTTTCCCTCCTTTTTTCACTTATACGATTTAAAATTCTTCTGGTGAATGCAATTACAATAAATATTGTGTTCAATGTAAATAAAGTCTAGCGTATTTACAAGATTAGCTTCGGCTAATGGCATCCGTGATAGGATTGTTGGGAGATGAATTACAAGATTAGCTTCAGCTAATGGCATCCGTGATAGGATTACCGGGAAATGAATCACAAGATTAGAATTTGCAAGGTCACCCAGTTCATACAAGTAAATAAGAGTATTCAAATTAAGAATATGCAAATAAGTGTTAATTGGGTTTAAAAGATTTACAAGCAAAATATAAATTGTCTGTTAGAATTCTTATGAATCCGATAGAAAATTAAAACTTCATTCATATACATTACATAAGCAAATATATGTTTCTTTTATAAATATAATGGTATGTTTATTTATGTAACAGATCCATCAAATATCCAGGGAGATCATTAGTTTAGGACTCTACTTTGTCAAACTTACGTAAATATTTAACTTAAATATGTCGCACGTGAAATCCGCGCGGCATCGGCTGGCGATTTTTTTCTCTTATGCGTTTGCTTGAATCAATTCGTTGGAGTCGCTACCTAGTAGTTCATTGAAGGCTACTAGGAAACCGGATGTACTGGTCTTGTCAGAGATTTGTGGGTAAGGGACTGGTTGTGGTTAGGGAAGGTATTAGCACCCCTAACGCAACCTACCTGAGGTAAGCTGCTTCGTGATTTTGACGTGTAAAAGAAGTTTTAAAATTTTATCTTTTCATCGGATATTAGAAATACAACTTACGTATAAGTTAATAATTCTGGACCGTGAGCAAATCAAAATATTAAATTCTTCTTTAATCTTTGCAATTTTATCATACATAATAAAATAAAATAAAACACCCATAAAGCAAATACAAACACACACATACACTTTCACTATATTTTTTCTTTTTTTTTTGGTTTTTTTTGTTACATCAACACTACAAATAATAAAAATTCAAAACTAAACAAAACATTACATCAAACAATTTAAAATTTACAAAATAGCCCCTAAAACTCCAGAAATTGCATTGAAGACCTTCTGCAACCGCAGGAACAGTGGCGGCGCGTCTCCCCACGAGCCACTGCCACTGGCGGCGCGTGAACCCATGCGTCGCCGCTGGAAACTCCAAAATAACCAGGGGATCTGGAATGTCTTCTTCCCCTCTATCTTCCTACGCCGGCGGTGAGAGTCATCATCACCTACAAAAACCCAAAAATACACAAGGCAGTTGGTTTTAGTTTTTTTCTTTTTGGTTCACGGATCCATTTGTTTTTGTTTTGGATCTCCTCTGTTCTTGGTTTTGCCTTCTTCTCTGATTCGTTGCGGCGGAGCTGTGGGTGTTGCCGCTGGGGAAAGGGACAACAGTGGGCAAGGCGTTGATGGTCTTCACTCCGGTGGGTAGCAGCGGCGGTTGGGCTTGCTACTGTCGCTTGTGGCCACTGGCGCTACTGCGGAGATGGGAGAGGTTGCTGGCAGTGTTGAGGCAGAGGAATGGATAGATCGGTGGATGTTGGTGTGGTGGTGGGAACGGTTGTTGGCTCTATGGGGGTTGACGTCCTCGGTGGCTGAGAGAGAGAAGATATCACCGGGGAAGGTCGGTCTTTGCTTCTGGTGTTGCTTCTCTGTCACCAATGGTGGAAGGGTTGAGGGAAAACTGAGAGAGAAGATGGACGATGGAGAAGGGAAAGGGAGAGTGGCTGAGGCTGTGTGGGTCGGTTGAGAGAGAAAAATGGAGCTTCTGTGTCTTGGAGAAAGAGAGAGGCCATGGTTGAGGGGAGAAGGAGCTGGAGACGAGAGGGGAAGAGGTCGCTGGAAAGGGGATGGTTTTCTTTGATTCCGGGTTTGGATTCAAAAAGAGGGGAGAGTGTGTGACTGGTTTTCTTTGGGCAGAGGGCAAGGGAGAGAAGAAAGGAAGATGGTGGATGGCGGGGGAAAATGTGGGGAAAGAAGAAGGAGGGGTGGGGGCGGCGACCCCAAGAGAAAGGAGAAAGGGAGGGGGGCGCCGCCCCCTTTGAAAAGAGCTGTTTTTACGGTTTTTTATGGTTTAGGGTTTCTTTATAATTCCTCTTAATTGTTTAAAATTGCCCCCCTTCTCTTGTGCTTGTTGAAGGCTACTATTTATAGGCAAAATGGTGCTTGGGCCTCAAAATTGATCCCTCAACTTCTTTTTTTGTAAATTTTGATTTTTTTTCATATTTTTTTGGATTTTTCTTATCAACATCGTCCCGAGTGAGGAAAATCGGTGAATTTTAAAAATAACGCGTTAAAAGTTGAACGCGTTCCAAATATCTTTGAAAATTTAAATTCTTTGGAGACGATGCTAAAAATGCTAAAAACAATGCAATTGTATTAAAAACGTATTTTTAGATTTTCAATGTTTTTCGCTATTTTTGAATTTTTTCTGAAAATTTATCAAAACATGGGTCAAAAATTGGGTAGCAACAGATGCCCCCTCTTTACAATGCTTACGAAGCAAAACTCCTCAATGTTTTGCATAGTAAGCTTTGTAAAGAAAAACTTGTCTTCTTAACTTGCTCAATATCCACTCATGTAAAGACTTTACTTTTTTTCTTTTTTGTTTCTTTCTCCTTTTCCTTCTCTTCTTTCTTCCTTTCTCTCTCTTTTTTTTTGTTAACCCGAGATCCCATCTAGCGACCTCCTTTAACCGAAACCAAAGAATGTGTGCAGCTCGGTCAACCTGAAATCCCATATGGAGATTCCCTTTAACCAAAGCCACATGAGATCCCATCTGGCGACCTCATTCAACTGGAACTAAAAAATATGTGGAGCTCGGTCAACCTGAAATCTCATCTGGCGATTCCCTTTAACCAAAGCTACCTAAGATCCCATCTGGCGACCTCATTTAACTGGAACTAAAAAAATATGTGTAGCTCGGTCAACTTGAAATCCCATATGGCGATTCCCTTTAACCAAAGCCACCTGAGATCCCATCTGGCGACTTCATTAAACTGGAACTAAAAAATATGTGTAGCTCGGTCAACCTGAAATCCCATCTGGTTATTCCCTTTAACCAAAGCCACCTGAGATCCCATCTGGCGACCTCATTAAGCTGGAACTAAAAAATATGTGTAGCTCGGTCAACCTGAAATCTCATCTGGTGATTCCCTTTAACCAAAGCTACATGAGATCCCATCTAGCGACCTCATTCAACTGGAAATAAAAAAAAAATGTGTAACTCGGTCAACCTGAAATCCCATCTGGTGACCTCATTAAGCTAGAACTATAAAATATGTGTAGCTCGGTCAACCTGAAATCTCATATGGCGATTCTCTTTAACCAAAGCTACATGAGATCCCATCTGGCGACCTCATTCAATTGGAAATAAAAAAAAAGTGTGTAACTTGGTCAACCTGAAATCCCATCTGGCGATTCCCTTTAACCAAAGTCACCTGAGATCCTATTTGGCGACCTCATTAAATTGGAACTAAAAAATGTGTGTAGCTCGGTCAACCTGAAATCCCATCTGGCGATTCCTTTTAACCAAAGCTATATGAGATCCCATCTGGCGACCTCATTAAACCAAAAACAAAAAATGTTGCCTAACTCAGTCAACCTGAAATCCCATCTGGCGATTTCCTTTAACCAAAGCTACATGAGATCCCATCTAGCGACCTCATTAAACCAAAACCAAAAAATGTGTAAAAAGTGGTCTATTGTAATGGGTGATCTACCCAGGTGAAAGATGAAAAAAAATGTGAAGTGCGGTCTCATTGTCATGAGTGACCTACCCAAAGAAAAAGGAAAGAGTGGTCTCATTGTAATAGGTGACCTACCCAAGTGGAAGAATGGTCTCATTGTAATGGGTGACCTACCCAGGTAAATAAAATATGGAGAATTGCTCGTGTTATAATGGGTGACCTACCCAAAAAAATGTTGGCGAGGGCTCAAAGGCGCACTCAAAGGGAGGTAGGGTTATAAAACGCACTACCGGAGAAGTGAGGGCTCAAAGGCGCACTCGAAATAAGGTAGGGTTAGAAAACGCATTACCCGAGAAGTGAGGGCTCAAAAGCGCACTCGAAATGAGGTAGGGTTAGAAAACGCACTACCCAAGATGTGAAGGCTCAAAGGTGCACTCAAAAGGAAATAAGGGCTCAAAGGCGCACTCAGAGTGAGGTAGGGTTAGAAAACGCACTACCCGAGTGGTGGTGGCTCAAAGGCGCACTTGGAATAAGGTAGGGTTAGAAAACGCACTACCCAAATGGTGTTGATGAAACACTGACTTGACAATGTTGAAAGCAATGCATTATGGTCAATATGCATGTATACTTACCTGAGAAATATAGGTCCCCATTTCTTCATGATGTCTTTCTTTTCTCAAAAGTTGGAGTGTTGGTAGTGAACTTCGATGGCTTTTTCACTCTGGCTTACTTGAGTCATCTCTTGTGATCTTGACCCCTAGGAAAGACTTGATATCATCATACTTCTTTGTCCTCCGTCCTTTATCTCAAGGGTTGCCAACTTTGCCCGACATTTTTTAGAAAGGGAATCATGGAGCCAACCCTACCATATTTTTTTATTATTATTGCCCCCATGCTTGATCATACCCTCAAGTGTTCAATTCGGGTTTGGGGATGAGGCTATGTGGAGGAAGGTTTGACGAGTTGTTTTCATACAGAATTTTTGGAATTCCAAAACTATTCCAGACACAGAAATCATTTTGACATCGATTTAAAGCCAACTCATTCTGAAGAAATTCAAGTGATTCCTATAGAGAGGTTTTCAGAAGTGATGAAAACTCTTTGTTTTGCTTTTGTTGAAAATATGAAGTGACGTTTGGTTAGTCAAAAAATGGTTCAAAATTCAATTTGAAGGTTATAGAGAACCGATTTTCAAAGCGTTTATTTTATTTGCATGAATAATGATTTGGTTCGCATGAGAAAGCACCGCCTACCGATCCAGATTGCTCGCTTTTGATCAGAAAGGGCTTAATTAGGCACGTAATGTAGGCTTGGGCTATTGGTTATGAACAAAAAAGATATTTACAAGCTCAAAAAGTGTTTAAGGGATTTCAGGACTAAGGATCATTTGTGTTTATTTCTTGACCTGTTGTCATTTGAATGTCTTTCGAAAATTGTCTATCGTGCCCCCTAATGATGGGCTTGGGCTCTTTCTTTTTGCTTTTGTATTCTTCATTTGATTTTGAGCATCATTGTATTGGGTTTTTTTTTTGTTTTTGCTCAAAATTTTGAATCCTTTTGATTTTTCTTCATGCCCCCAAGCTTTGTTTGGGCACCTTTGATGATTGAGAATTTTCTTTTATGCCCCAGTGTTGTTTGGGCACTTTCAATCATTGAGGTTTTTTCTATGTCATCGCACTTGCCCCTAGTGTGTGGTGTGATCCTAGCCAAGGTTATTTATCTCAAGAAAAGCATTAGGCTCAAAAGGGGACTGCAAATGATATATTTTAGCCTCGTGAAAAGATTATCAAAGATGGCCTTTCTTCATTCCGAACTCATGCACTTAGGATCGGTAAACTTTGCTTTCATGCGAGTATGCAACGTGATTTCTCATTATTCATTCAAATAAAACTCAACTTTTAGAGCCACTTCATGGTGTTTTTTTTTTTTGGGTTTTCTAGGTGTATGGTTACCTCCCTAAGGAATCACCTAAATTTCCAGAACTCATTTGTTTCGTACAAACACCAACATGATTTCTGTTTTTGTACTAAACTTTGAATTCTCAAAAAATCTTTGTGAACATGTGTGATCATACGTAGTTTTGGAAGAAAAGGGAAACACACCAAAAGATTTTTGGCACAATGGTTTCATGCTTAAAGGTTATGTTCAATGTGTTATTTGCATGAAACAGCAAAAAAATAAAGGCATGATCAAACAGAGATGGTTATTTTTTGGCAGAACAAGAACAGGCTTAATTCTGCAACTGTGGTGCAATTCCCCTTCGGTCAGCTTTTCCCTCAAAAGCTTTTACCGAAATGTTGTATTGTGTTGGGGCTCTTGACCGTGTTTGCCCCCAATTTCTTCGGGTTGAGTTATTGCTAGGGTTTGAACAAAGATGATAGATCAGTCGGAAGGAACTTCCCTAGAGTTATTTTTCAGTATTTGCTCGAGTAAGCTAGCGGCGAGTCAAGCTTTTCTTTAGAGACTCCAACTTTCCTTGAAAATGGACGTCACGACGAGCACAATCTTCATCTTCTATGTTTTTTTGCTCAAAGTCGGGTGTTGTAGACTCTTAGGGGACCTACTTTTCATCCCAGTGCATGCATGATAAATGAATGAACATGTAATCTATATGATGAAGTTGCCCTTCGAGGGGTGACAATATGGTCGTAGCTCTTGTATGATGAAACAAGAATCGTGATTCTTGCCCAAACTCTACAATCAAAATTTTTTGAGCGACGACCATTATGTCACCCACAAGTCTTGAGTTCAAGATGCTTCAAGAAAGGTTTGCCCTTATGCAAATAACGACAGCACATACAACCTAAGGACAGGTTCTATTTATTATGTGAACATGGGTAGGTTTTCTACTTCGTCTCAAAAGGGTCTCATATCTGCCTAGTGACGTTCTTCGTAAAGACAATATGGGTGCCTTGCAAGGAATAGTTAAGGCACGTATGCCCACCATTATCCAACAGGCACTCAGATATGAGTTGGGTGTTTCACGTATCTGAACCCTGACCAATAGTCATAGGGCAGATCACTAATTCCCCACCTAACCTAAAAGCTTGTGTGTGCTTTCAAAAAATAAATACAAGTGATGCATGAAACAATTCTAAAAATACATGGACAAACAAAAATAAAACAAGACAAAAATGCAAAAACTTAAACACATCAAATACACAAAGCTTAGTCCAATATTATCAGAAACAATACCTTCCCCAGTGGAGTCGCCATTCTGTCGCACATGAAATCCGCGCGGTGTCGGCTGACGATTTTTTTCTCTTATGCGTTTGCTTGAATCGATTCGTTGGAGTCGCTACCTAGTAATTTATTAAAGGCTACTAGGAAACCAGATGTACTGGTCTTGTCAGAGATTCGCAGGTAAGGGACTGGTTGTGGTTAGGGAAGGTATTAGCACCCCTAACGTACCCTACCTGAGGTAAGCTGCTTCGTGATTTTGACATGTTAAAGAAGTTTTAAAATTTTGTCTTTTCATCGGATATTAGAAATACAACTTACGTATAAGTTAATAATTCTGGACCGTGAGCAAATCAAAATATTAAATTCTTCTTTAATCTTTGCAATTTTATCATACATAATAAAATAAAATAAAACACCCATAAAGCAAATACAAACACACACATACACTTTCACTATATTTTTTCTTTTTTTTTTGGTTTTTTTTGTTACATCAACACTACAAATAATAAAAATTCAAAACTAAACAAAAAATTACATCAAACAATTTAAAATTTACAAAAAAGCCCTTAAAACTCCAGAAATTGCATTGAAGACCTTCTGCAACCGCAGGAACAGTGGCAGCGCGTCTCCCCACGAGCCACTGCCACTGGCGGCGCATGAACCCACACGCCGCCGCTGGAAACTCCAAAAAAACCAGGGGATCTGGAATGTCTTCTTCCCTTCTATCTTCCTACGCCGGCGGTGAGAGTCACCGTCACCTGCAAAAACCTAAAAATACGCAAGGCAGTTGGTTTTAGTTTTTTTCTTTCTGGTTCACGGATCCGTTTGTTTCTGTTTTGGATCTGCCCTGTTCTTGGTTTCGCCTTCTTCTCTGCTTCATTGCGGCGGAGCTGTGGGTGTCGCCGCTGGGGAAAGGGACAACAGTGGGCAAGGCGTTGATGATCTTCACTCCAGTGGGTAGTAGCGGCGGTTGGGCTTGCTACTATCGCTTGTGGCCGCTGGCGCTGCTGCGGAGATGGGAAAGGTTGCTGGCAGTGTTGAGGCGGAGGAATGGATAGATCGGTGGATGTTGGTGTGGTGGTGGGAACGACTACTGGCTCTATGGGGGCTGACATCCTCGGTGGCTGAGAGAGAGAAGATATCACCGGGGAAGGTCGGTCTTTGCTTCTGGTGTTGCTTCTCTGTCACCAATGGTGGAAGGGTTAAGGGAAAACTGAGAGAGAAGATGGACGATGGAAAAGGGAAAGGGAGAGTGGTCGGGGCTGTGTGGGTCGGCTGAGAGAGACAAATTGAGCTTCTGTGTCTTGGAGAAAGAGAGAGGCCATGGTTGAGGGGAGAAGGAGCTGGAGACGAGAGGGGAAGAGGCCGCTGGAAAGGGGATGGTTTTCTTTGATTCCGGGTTTGGCTTCAAAAAGAGGGGAGAGTGTATGACTGGTTTTCTTTGGGCAGAGGGCAAGGGAGAGAAGAATGGAAGATGGTGGACGGCGGGGGAAAATGTGGGGAAAGAAGAAGGAGGGGTGGGGGTGGTGACCCCAAGAGAAAGGAGAAAGGGAGGGGGGCGCCGCCCCCTTTGAAAAGAGCTGTTTTTAGAGTTTTTTGTGGTTTAGGGTTTCTTTATAATTCCTCTTAATTGTTTAAAATTGCCCCCCTTCTCTTGTGCTTGTTGAAGGCTACTATTTATAGGCAAAATAGTGCTTGGGCCTCAAAATTGGTCCCTCAACTTCATTTTTTGTAAATTTTGATTTTTTTTCATATTTTTTTGGATTTTTCTTATCAACATCGTCTCGAGTGAGGAAAATCGGTGATTTTTAAAAATAACATGTTAAAAGTTGAACGCGTTCCAAATATCTTTGAAATTTAAATTCTTTTGAGACGATGCTAAAAATGCTAAAAACAATGCAAATGTATTAAAAATGTATTTTTTGGATTTTCAATGTTTTTTGCTATTTTTGAATTTTTTCTGAAAATTTATCAAAACATAGGTCAAAAATTAGGTAGCAACAAAACAAAAGGGAATTAACATGTTTATGTAGTATGCTTTTATGTAAACCTTAATGTATTTATAAAAGTTCAGCTTAACATGTAGTACTTTAGTTATTTTGTAATTAACCTTTTTGAAATGTTTAAGAACATTTATTATGTTGTAAAGCTTTCTTTACATGTTAGTATTCCTTTTTCTTTTAAATTTTATGATATGATATGTAGGCTATGTTCATATTGAACTTACTCGTAGGATATATATATATATATATATATATATATTGTGTGGATTGTCTAAGGTGTTGAATTATGATGTTTGATATAAGGTCCGAAATTATGGGACCTTGTGATGATGGGTTGATTGAGTAAATTGATAGTAGTCGATAACTTAGGATGTCCTAAATACAAACGAAACTCTGCTGAATTTTTGGTAGATTTAAAAAAAGATTACCCTCAAATTAAGAGAATATGTTGGGATCTTTTAACATTGATCAAGTCATACAGCCGGGCTGTTATAGTTGGTATCAGAGCCCTGGTATGGGTCTTGGGAAGAATTCAAAAGAGGTTGTGCTACTTAATTACTATCAGACAGTGCCATGACTTGGTGGGAGACAGTTCAATTAAGGAGGGCTATAGAAACCCTATCCTGGGATGATTTCAAGATAGAGTTTGAGAATCAATATTACTTCAAATATCATCGGAAGATGAAGGAACAAGAATTCCTAGCCTTGAGACAAGAGGGAATATCAGTACTCGAGTACGAAAGACAATTTCATGACCTTTTACTATTCGCACCACATTATGTCCCATCAGAACAACACATAATAGAAAAGTTAAGGGATGGCTTTAGACAAGAACTAAAGCAGGGGTTGATGGCTTTACAATTCAAGACAATAAGGGAACTGATTGAAGCAACGCAAGCCTTAGAGGTTTTTATGGAAGAAGGCTAACGGAGTTATGGGGTGCAGAAAAATGAAAGGATATGGAATTTTTAAGCAGGCCACCACTTCCAAAGAAAGGTAGAGGTGAATAGTTTCTTCAATTCAAAAAGAAAAGGGGGGCATCAACTAGCTCCCGACAGGATATCAGTGGAAAGTTGGGAAGTGGTCAAACCCACTCCAGGGCTATAGCTGCGAGGGGGCCTAATGATCAGAAGGAAATTGTCTACCCTCAATATGCTCACTGTGAACAAAGACACCCCGAGAGTTGTTTGGTTTCTCCTGGACGATGCTATATATGTCGAGGAGAAGGTCATAAGTGGAAAACCTGCCAGTATTTGGGAAGATGATGTCATCACTTTGGTGAGAAAGGTCACTTTAAAAGGGAATGCCCCCAGTTAAACACTAAACGACTTTAGAGATATAGGTAGCAAAGTCAAAGTCATCGGCAGTCCATCACAGTAAACAGACCGAGAAGGTTGACTCAGTCAGGAGCTAACTCAAATAGGGGACGACCTAGAGTGTAAAATGAAAGAGATCAAAAAAGGACCCAGGAGGATGTTAGAGCAACATCAGATGTGGTGGCAAGTATGTTGCAAATGAATGACTATCAAATGCATGTTTTGTTTGATTCTGGTGCCACTCACTCCTTTATAGCAAATAAAAATGTAACCAAATTAAGTAAGGAAACAAAAAGGGTAGAAAAAGGATTTATTATTGGGACACCTTTGGGTGAAACTGTGGAAACAAATGTTGTATTCAAAGGGGTGAGAATTAACATTAATGGGTGTGAACTAGAAGAAAATTTAATACCACTAGAATTAAGTGATTTTGATATAATTCTAGGTATGAACTGGTTGGGCAAAAATAAAGCTCATCTACACTGCTTTACAAAAATAGTAACCTTTCAAAGGGCTAAGAGTGAAACAATGTGTCGCACCCTCGCGACGGAGCGCGGCGTCGCGGTGGCCCTCGTTTGATTTCGAGGTTTTTTTTGTTTTGTGTAAAAGAGTCGCCACCTAGTATTTTGATCACTAAGAACCCTAATTGGTCTTTAAGAGATTCTAAGGGAAGGGACTGGTTGTGTAAAGGGAAGGTATTAGCACCCCCAGTAAGCCCTACCTAAGGTAAGTTGCTTGGTGTTTGGTTTGCTTTATAATTGCTATGGTGTTGGAGTTGCTTGATTCACTTGTCATTCTACAAGTAGAATGTAAAAAATATCATTTTTGAATAAACATCAAATTATTTTTAAAAAAAATCAAAATACTAGATCAATTTTTCAAAACTCTAATAGGAAAACTGATTTTGGTAAAAAAGATGAATCGCATCTATAAGATTACGCGAGGCTTCAAAAGTATATTCGTGAGTTCTTATAAGAAAACTCTCTCAAGAAAATGAATAATGCTTGGTTGTAAACATAATTGAATGACAAACTCATTATTGCATTGAAACTTTGGAAGAGAAATTCAACAACAAAGAACTTATGCCAACATCTTGGGCTATGAATATTGGCATGGTAACACATAAAAGGGCTAAACATTTAGCGATCATTTTTCAGAAACTTTCAATCATCCATTCTGCTTGATAAGGGCATCTTTTCAACAGTTTTAGTTGAAGTCATATGCAGACCATTCTCGGCCTAGTATCACCATAGCTTTTTTCTTCAAGATAGTTGATTTCTGGGAGTCAGTGTGAAGAAATTAGCTACAGGAAGGGTAGGTGCCTTGACAACCAACTTTAGTGTCCTTCCCTTTTCCAGCCAAAATCGTTCTTCTCAGTTGGGTCAAAAATTTTACCTAACCCAATGGCTTGTTCAATCCTCTCAGCTATAACAACCAGGTCAGTGAAATATTGTGCGGAGCTTCTAACCAAATACTCAAAGTATGAAGCTTTAAATGTGTTGGAAAATAAACTGATCATCTCTTTTTCCAACATGTGGGGGTTAACTTGTGCAGCTACCTCACTCCATCTTCAAGCGTATTCCTTTATGGACTCGTTGTTGTCCTTCTCCATAGCTTGCAAGCTTAACAGATCAGGGCCCACGTCTATGTTGAACTTATATTGCCTCATGAAGGCATCAACTAAATCCTTCCATTTTTTAACCTTGGTATTGTCCAACCGCATATACCAAGTGAGGGCAGTGTCACTCAAACTGTCTTGAAAGAAATGAATCAGCAATTTCTCATCATCAACCACCTCAGCCATTTTGTTGTTGTATGCCTTGAAATGAGTTACAGGGCATTATGTTTCTGTATATTTAACAAATTCTGGCACTCTAAACTTTTTGGGAATGACAACGTTGGGACCAAACACATCTCAGTAGCCTTTATAAGATCATATAGGCAAATTCCCTCAAATGCCCTCATCCTTTACTCTAGGGCAACCAATTTGTTCAGACCATCTTCTTTTACCATCTTGCCTTTTTGAGATTCCTTCTCTATAGAATCAATGGTAGACAATATTCTCGAGGGCTATTCTAGTTGGAAATGCATGGCTTGTTGAAAATTCGATGACAACCCATTTACCCCAAAATTTTGTGGACTGAAGAGATTTACGTGCACAGGTTCAAGCTGAGCTATATGTATTGCTTCTCTGGATTTGTCTCTCAAGGCCTGTTCGAGTTTGAGTAGACTAGTAAAGCCTTGTGACTTCTTCTTTAAGATTCTCCACCTCTTTTTGGTGTTGGGCTTCCAACTAGGCTCCTTTTTCGTTTTCCATTTGTCTTTTTCTTGAATGAGTGTTATAGATAGGTTTGAATAGGGAACCTATATTTCAACCTGCTAAATGTAAATCATGCAATTATGCAAAAATGTTGATTCAATTAAAAAATGCGTATGAAATGCTGACTCACCCTTCACGTGATGACAACCTAATAGGAAGATCCTAATTGTTGAGTGCATCAATGGGTTGGTCATTATCTAGTTTCAAAGGGTCTCTCGTATGCTCAATGATCGTCCTTGAAAGGTCGATATGAGGCTTACAAGTAGTGTGAAATAGAGGCCCTGAGTAATATCAGTTTGGCATATCAACCACTTCCAAGTAAACAATCAAACAAGAGTTGGATGGTTTCACAAGTCTTACCGAGGCTAAAGCCATTGAGGTACTGTTACTTCCCCACCTATCCTAGATTTTAAGGTGTGTGCTCTTAATGTGATGCACGACATTATAAACAAGGATGCATGCTTAAGCAGTAAATGCAAGAAAAATAAACAAATAAGCACAATATAACAAACATTATAGCAAGTGACAAACAAAAGGCAAAGCTTAGTCCATTAGTCTCCAGTGGAGTCGTCATTCTGTCACATCCGGACATCGTAGCGGCTCTAAAAATAATCTTGATTATGGAAAAAAAAAACAGAATTCTGACATCTTGCTCTTTTATGGGGAAAAGGTCTTGTTTAAGGAGTCGTCACCTAGTATTTTGGTTACTAAGAATCCTAACTGGTCAATAGAGATTCTATAGTACGAGACTGGCTACGCAAAAGGAAAGATATTATCACCCCTTGAGCTTCCTGCCTAAGGCAGGCTGCATTGATGATTTTGTCATAAATTGCTAATGTTTTGTTGGTTTACGCTACAATGGTTTGCGTGTAATATTCTTGACTCTAGTGTCAGTGAATATTTAACTACGGATATTTCCAACTCTGTCGTTTATAAATATTACGTAGCTATAAAAACAAAATAAATTTAAATTAGTATTATTATTCCTGACTCTGGCGTCAGTGAATAAACAAATAAATTTATTTTTACACAATTTTTTTATATTTTTTATCCAGCTAAAAAAAATCTTTTTTTAAAAAAATTATCAATATTTTTGTTTCTGACTCTAGCGTTAGTGAATAAACTGATAAAATAATTTTATATATTTTTTTATGTATATATATTTTTTATTTTAATTTATTTTAATTTTTTTAAGGTTGGGTTCAGCTCTGTCCATATAGGCTAGGCCAGACCCGGTTAACACGCATGTACTAATTCACACGTGTTGCTACACTATTCAAGGGAATTAAAATTCACTTGAACAGTGTAATGTTGATTAAATGAAGCAAAGTGGAAGGGATGAAGGGAAACTTACCTGTGGTCTCCTGCTCCTGAGGATGAAGATGAAGTTAAGCGCTTTTCTAGCTATTCCTCTGTTCTGTTCCTTCTCTTCTCAGTGTCTGCTTGATGCTGGAGTTGGTTAAGGCAATGGTCCCCTCCCTGTATAATCTGTCTCTCTTCCTGCTTGCGGCCCGTTTGCATTTCCAGGTCTCCCCGGTTTCCTCCATTCCTCCTTGTTCGTCTCTGCTTTTTTTTTTTCTTTTCTGTCTGTTTGTTTATTATCCTCCCCTGTGTTACTGTTTTGAGTCTGGAAAAAAACCCCCTCTCTGTTTTTTTTGGTTCGTGTCTTCTTTGTTTCCTTTGTCTAGTGCGTTTCCCCTGTTCGTTCTCCCTGTTTCGTTCTCTGTTAAACCACTTGTTCTGGATCTGTCAAGTCTCCCCTGTTTCCCCCCTGCTTGCTGAGGTCTTTCTCTGGCTTTTATAAAGCCAGAGAAGGTCTTGTGTCCCGGCCTCCAGAAATGGCGGGCATCGTGGAGGCGAGAGGTCGTGGCTACAGGAATGGCATCGTAGGCATAGTGGCTGTGATCTGTTGAATCTTCCCCTGGCCATGATCTGCTGAATTTCCCTGTTAAACCGGCTTCCTCCGCGCGAAACGAAGGAGTCAGTGAACAATGCTTTCAAAACGGCGTCGTTGTGTCCTTGGGCATATGTTTTTCACTTTGGTCCCTAAACAGTTTAAACTTAACAATTGAGATCCTAATCAGTAATAATTGATTTCTAATTGTGGCCTTGGGTTAATTTCAATTAAATTCCTGAATTTATTTAATTAATTAAATCAAAGTTTAATTAAGTGGCAAACTTTTAAATTATTCTGATTTTATTAATTAAACTAATCCAAATTTCAATTAAATTTTCAAACTTATTAATTCTTTAATTTCTGATCAATTTACTCTCAAATCTGATAATTTCATCTCTAACATTTAAATTTATATTGTTTTAACTCCATTCTCAAATATATTTTTATCTATTTATTTTTTATTATTTATTCAAAAATTAAGTTATAACACTTATAATCACATCCTTCCACATACTCGATTTCTCCTAGCTAAACCTTCATAGCCATTTGAACAACAAAGCTTTGTTTTATCCCTTAGAGATTCGATCCCAAGATCACCAGCATTTTTTGGCAGAGAAATATTTTCTTATCTTCCTCTTTTCTTGACCACAAGAAGGAGGATCTGAATTTCTTTTCAATTGATGTTGCAACTGTCACAGGCATAGGAAACAAAGAGAGAAAGTAAATGGGCAAATTACTTAAGACAGATTTGATTAACCACAACCTGCCCCCAATAGATAAGAGTCAGCCTTTCCAAAAGCCAACCTAGCACTGATATTATAAAGAATAGGATTCCACATCAAAGTTCTACAAGAGCTTGCACCAATAGGAAGGCCAAGATATTTGAACGGGAGACGCTCCTGCTTACATCGGAGAATTTGGGCAGTGTAATTACACACATGATCTTCTAGATTTAGCTTTCAAAATTCGATCCTATCTCCGCGAATCAAGCAAAAAGCAATCAATGGTCAGTAACTAAGTTGATTTCCAAGATTATCTCCAAAGACTGGATGCTAATAAAGTCGGTGATCTTCTTCCGTTTCTTAAAAGGACAGACCCTCCTATAAAAAAAAAAAACAGAGGAAGCACAAGAGGGGAGGGCAGAAAAGAATGGGGGGAGACTAGCGAAAACTGGGGGGACTGGGGAAAGGAAAGACGGAGACAAAGAGTGGAATAGAAGAGGTTGGTGACAAGAAGAAGTGAAGAAAGACCGAAGCATCAGAAATTTTTCCTGCTGCTACAATTCGTCGTTTAACTTCAGGTCCGTGCAAGTCATTGTACTGCTTTCATTCAGTAAACTTGTAAAACCATGATCAAAATTAATTTGATTTTCCTCCTTTGTTCGTATATGTATTTGTTAGCAGGATGGTGACAATAGGCCTATATCAGTACCATTATGAACGTTTTGAGAATACTGTAATTTTGCAGACTTTTTTTAGTTGAATGCAAGAACAAGACTCACGGGTTATATTCATCCATTGAAACCTCCTTTTTAATGAGTTAGAAGTTAGCGTTGATTGTTACGGGATTTGTAAAGGGAACTTTGAAATTTTAAATTGAAAGAGCTTCTCGTCTACGGTGTGCTAAGATTAATCAAACGTTTGTTATTGATTGAAGAAAGTAAAAAGAGAGTCATCTTAGGCTTGTGTTCATGATCATGTTTGTATGACCATGTCCATGCCTGAGGTGGGTAAGAAAACATAGCATCCTATAAAAAGGCTTTTGTTAGCACAGGAAATTAGTGAAGGAATTTTTGGATGTTAAGTTTCTAGCAAACGACTGGCACCTAAAATAACAACAACAACAATAATAATTGTTTGTTGTTGGGACAATAATAATAATAATAATAATAATATCGTTTTGCCTTACACAAATGAGTGGTGGTGAATCTTGACTTCATCTTGCATGAGAATAAATAATTTCGTGTTTTTATTCAACTAGAATTCAATTATTCTTTTCTAGGATAAAATAATTCTTCCTTGTAAAACAAAACCAACTATATATTAATTAATTAAGTTTATATATTGCCGTTGCTTTCTCATCATTTATGGTCTGCAAACAAAATAATGGATCAATTCTATTTCTCTTTATGAAGGTCAACACTTTTTCATGGAAAAAGGTATTAGAAATTCATTTTCAAAGGCAAAACTAGAATTGCCGTGTCTGGTAGCAAACAAACAAATCTTAGTTGCAGGGTCTTTGTAATCTCCCCAGAGTCCACACTTCAAAGCTATCCTAAGAGCCCACACTTCCCAAAAATTAAATATTCAAGCTTTTTTAATCTTTTTTTAATATAAAAAATTTTCATTCACAAATCTAAATATTTATACATAAATCTAATTAAATAAATTGATATTTTACTAAAATATAACTAAAATTAAGATATTTAAACTCATGAGCATCTTCTCAGTTGTATTCATTAACTTTGTATTATAAATTTTATAAAAGAATTTAGTAGATGTGTCATAACCCAATTTTTTACCCTTTTTATTTTAATTATTATTATTATTTTATTTATTGAAAAATGATGATGAAAATGAATTAAAATTTGGGTTAAGGGCAACATGATTGGAAGTTTAAAGATTTAATTAAACTCTTGACTAGTTTAATTAATCAAGTCAAGGGCTTGATTGGAGAATTGATAAGTTTTGAGACTTAATTAAACTTGGAATTGATTTAATTAATCTAATCAAGGGTTTAATGGGAGAATTGACAAGTTTTAGACTTAATTGAGCTTGGAATTAATTTATTCAGGGACTTAATTGAAAAACTATCAAGGTATAGGGGTGATTCTGGTCAAATTTGCAAGAAATTAAAACTCAAGGACCAATGTGTAAATGGCGCTGAGATGCAGAGGTTCAATTATAATTTACCCAAGGACTGGACTGCAAAACTTTAAAATGTCAAGGATCAAAATGCAAGTGGCCATTAAACATCAAAACGGCGCCGTCTGTGGATGCGCTATTCATCTTCTTCGACGGACGCCCACCGCCACTATTACACCTGCAATCAATGGTTGGAAGAAACGAATTGTTCTCTGGCTATAAAAGCCAGAGAACGAAAGGTCACAAGGGGATAAAAGGGGGGGAAAAGAGCATGTCTGAGGGCAAGAAAAAAAGAAAAAACTGCGGGGGAGAAGACAGAGAGAGTGAGCGACCGAAAAGGGGAAAACAAAAGGAAAAACTGAGGGAAAAAGGAGACAGTAGAAATCATAAAGCCGAGGGGAGAGAACCTAGAACACTAAGGGAGCAGGAGGACGAAGACTATACAGAGGGGAGCAATTTTTATCTACCCTTGTTTCTTCTCAAAGAAACAGTGGCGTTCGTGCCTCACGATCGTGAGGCACAAACTCGTGAAGAAAGGCCGTTCTCTGGCTTTATAAGCCAGATAAGGCCACAGAAGAGGAATCACATAACCGAGGGCTAAGGGAGAACAGAGAGAACACGAAGAAAAGCCAGGGGAAGGAGACTAGACAGAGAAAGAAGAAACAGGCCGAGAGAGAGTAGAGAGGTGTTGTGGAAAACAGAGCAAAGAAAAAAACAAGCCGAAATCTCACAGGAGGGAAATAAAACGTGAGAGACAAGTAGATGGAGCAAGAGGAAATTTGAAAGCAAGAGCGTCGCCCTCAGCATTCTCGCGTGAATTTTTTGCAAAAGAACCAGGTAAGTCTTTTGCTTTGTTCTCCCCGCTTTTTGTTAATTAATTATTGCCTTCTGTTTTTTTTTAAATTAGCTGCTCATGCACGCGTGATTTGGTTCACTCATGCTTCATGTGGCCCAGCTGAGTCATATGTGGGCGGAGCTGGGCCTAGCCTGAAATATAAAAAAATAAAAAATAAAAAAATAGAAAAAAATAAAAACAAAAACAAAAAATATATATGCATAAATAAAAATAATATAAATTTATTGGTTTATTCATTGATGCTAGAGTCAGGAATAAAAATACCGGTTTAAATTTATATTATTTTTATTCATTGTATTTTATTTTATTTAGCTAGAAAATAAATAAAAAAACATATGCATGCGTAAAAATATTTTTTTATGTGAATATTCACTGGTGCCAGAGTCAGGAATATTATAATCAAATTATCATAGCATAAACTAATAAATATTTAACAATTTAAGACAAAATCAACAATGCAGTCTGTCTTAGGCAGAACGTTTAAGGGGTGATAATATCTTTCCTTTTACGTAATCAATCCCGAGCCATAAAATCTCTGTTAATCAGTTAGGGTTCCTAGTACCGTAATATTAGGTGGTGACTTCTTAAACAAGATATTTTTCCCTAAAAGAACAAGATGTCAGATATCTGTTTTTTTTCTATAAATCAAGATTATTTTTAAGACCGCCGCGATATCGGGTGCGATAGATTTAAGATTTTATTTTTAGGACCGCCGTAATGTTGGGTGTGACAAAATAAAAAATATGTAAATGCAAGTGTAATTGAGACCCGAAAAGGAAAATGTAATTGTACATGCTAGAAGTAGCGAGTAAAGTTATCGATACTTGAACTAGTTCTAATGGATCACTAACGGGTTATAGTAATTGGCAATGATTCTTGCCAAAAGGATACAATAGCTAGTCAGGAATGGTAAACTAATAGTCTGGTTAAGGGTATAATATAGTTTGGGCCATATCCAACCGATTCAATTCTTTTTATATTTTAATTTTTTTTTATTAAAATTGTTTAACAAACTCAAAAAATCATTTTATTTTATTGGTTTAAGTCAATTTTTATAAAAATTCTAAAAACATTGTGCTCATTTCTATAAAATGGTCGTCACAATATTTGAACTCTTATATCAACAGCTAAAATAATACAAATCGCATCTCCCATGGTATTTGCAAACACTCCTCCACACAAACACTTCATCAATTATAATTTAGTCTCTATAATTTGATAACAATAATTAATTAATCCCATATAGCTTCAATAACTATATGTTTAATTCTTATATTTTTAAAGTTACATATTGTTTAGTTCTTTTCCAATTAATATTTTATATTCTTTCTTAAAAAATAGAATAAGGAAAAGAAAAGTATGCAGTTGGAGAAATTTCATTAGGAAGGAAGACATTTTTTAGAGAAAAATATAGCAAATAGAGGGTGGTCAACACTAGTTAATAGATGATTTAATTATCCATGAAACTTTAAGGACTATAAACAATTAATTTTAATAAATTATAGGGCTAAGTTATAATTAAATCTTCATTTACATATGGACTTTATTATATGTTTTTTGAAGGATAATTTGTACATGCAACAATCTTTATTATTCCTTCATTATAATTCAAATCTAGTTTTAAGAATATATAAAGGATTCAATCTTGTGGCTGAAAAAATGGAAGACTCAATATATTCCACATGCAAAAACTTATAAAATGAAAAACAAATGAGGAGAGCGGCAACAATATTCCCAAAACGGTAAGGAAAATTGAAGAATGAAATTACAAACAAAATATAAAAGGATAAGGAAAAAAAATAAAAAATTATAAAAATAAAATCTAAACTGAAATAATAAGAATCACAGGCTGTAAAGTTCTTATCATAACCATAACATCTTTTTTACTTGGTGGACAAAATGGTTCGTTGCTTAACATTTTTTTATCCATCATAGAAGAAACTTATGGCAGCCTCACACACATAGAATCTGATAATTTTATGATAGAATTGCAAGAAACTAAGTATTTATCAGCTGGATATCATCCATGATGATATCATCCAGCTATAAATTGATCACAAATCTAAGCTCAAATCTCATCGGACTTGCCCTAGATTTCTCCTTAGATTATGTTATTCTTCACCAACCAAGATTATGTTCCAAATCTGACATTACCCCATTTGGTCCACCTTTGAAATTATTTCTTTCTTTCTTTCTTCAGAGAACATTTCCAAAATCTAGAGAGGCCACTTTTTCCATCTTATTTCCCTCATGTAACTTCTCTCCATAGCCGTCAAATCATTAAGCACCACGTGTACCACCAAAAGTTTGTCCACCCAGACTCTATCTATCATTGCGCACTGTAATATGCGTTATTTCACATACTTGCCACTGTATCACTGCTCACCAATGGTGGCCCCACAACTGTTCCTCGGTATCTGCGTCTCTCCCAGACAACAACATAAACTATTTCTGACTAGATTTTCTGGGTGCTCTTTGTTTTTGTTTCTCTTTTTCTTTTTTTTGTTTTCACTTCAAAGGAGAAAAAACAATTAACAAACAGAGTTCGTGAGGGTAGGCTGGCTTGCTTCCTTGCTTCCTAGCTTCTTTCTTGCTTTGTAAAAACACCCTTTTAAAAGTTTATATTTTCCTGGTTTCTTAGCACCCCTTTCATGGCATTTTCACAGAGGGTTCAGTGCTTTTTCTCAAGTCCAAATAACTAAAATTTGAGTCTTTTTGCTGTTGCTGCTGTTTTAACTTATTAACTAATGAGGTTTCTTCTTCTAATTCTTTTTGTGTTTGTTTTTGCAGGTTGATTATGTTACATTTGGTTGCCATTCTTGGAATGCTTTAAAAGGATTAGTTACTCACTGGTTTGATTCTTTCTCAGTTTTAGTTGTTGGGTTTTAATTACTTTTCTGTATTGGAACAATATCTCTCTGTCTCTTGTTTATGGACTGCTTACTTTATTCTCTATTGGCTTCTTGCAAATTTTTTTCTTGAGCTATTATTTGTTTGGAGTGAAATGCATTTTTAATGTGATGATATTGTCACTCTTTGTTTACCAATGTTACAATTCAGAATTTCTTTAGGAAATTTATGATCAGGTGTGTGTGTGTGTGTTTACCTGAATTTCCTGTCTATGCATTCAAATAACTCGTTTCATTGTAGGAGATTTTGACCAAATTTTCCTGAATTAGATTAGGTAGGTGATTAATTTTTTAGGTGCTTTGTTCATATAGCGGCTAGGGCTTTTGAGTGTGGCTAGGAGAACTCATATCGTGAAATGTTAGTTGAATAAAATAGTCATATGTTAGCTAATTTTGTTGATAGAACAACCATCACTGGTCATGTATCTCTCGCAGGCATATGAGGTGTTACCCCTTCGAGATCAAATTCATGCACATGATCTTTTATATTTTTTGCAGATTGGATGATGAGATAGAAATTCTGAACAGCATAACAATAGATGTGACAACTTTGCAGCTCTTCCTACCTCCCCTACATGTACAAGCCTTCTGCAGTTGTAGTTTGCATAAGAATGCTAAATTGGGAGTTTGATGTGTTGAATGCCATATCATGAAATTTAGGAAAAACATTCAGAACCTTTATAGTGAACAGGGTTTTTCTGTGCTGACTTTGGGGCAAGGAAGATAATTTATGTTATGGATGTCCTCAGTTTATCTTTAATGAGGTCAAGCATCCTATATAGAAAACCTGAAGTTCCTTTAAAACAAAATTCTATGTCAGGAATTTTAGGCCTTGTCAGTTCTAGGTAATGCAAAATTGTGTTTAAATGAGCATATGTATTTGAGCAACAAGGAGTTGGTGTTTGTTCATCATTAAAATCCCTTTTAAGTGAGACAAGCTGTTTGTGCAACAAGGAGTTGATGAGATTAGGTGGATGATTAGTTCTAGGATGACTTGGTTCCTTAGAGCACCATTTGCAAGGTCAACTTTTCCTTTGAACTTGATAAAAAACCGTGAGATTTTATTAGGAAATAAAAAGTTAGGATAAGGGAGATGACTACTTAGAGTTTGGTAATTAGGAAGTGTTCATTGAAGTAATTGCTTCGATGAAATTGACCTCCAATAGAGAATATTTACTCAAATGAATCTTATGGAAAATAACCATGCGATTGCTTTTTCCCATTGTCAACCAAGAAATCTCTTACCTTTAAAAGAAATATGAGGTAAACAATCAATTTCAGCACACGATGGACACGTGCATTAAGTAGGAGATAAAAGAATCAACATTATTATTATTATTATTATTATAAACTGAATTATTGCTAACAATCCAATACCAATTGTCTTGGATAGTCTCGTGTGGAAATGATTTTAAATCATGGTTACAGTCATGATTGTGCACCAAAGACCCATTCCCGGGCATTACCTGGTCGTGTTGGTTGTTGCAGTTGTGAATTATTAGCAACTCTAAGCAAATTTTCAATTATCCACATATATTTTTGTACTTTAGTAATTCACTTAAAGACACAATAATAGTGCTAATTGTTTGAGGTAGGGTGAAAAAGCGGATTGCTAGAGGTATCTCCAATAACCGAACTAAAATAAACAAAACCGATTATTTTTTCAGTATTTTGGGGCATTTCAGTTTGAAATATTCATTTATTTCCGTTCGGTTTCAATTTGACATTTCTGAAAATCAATAAACTGAACCAACCTAAAGTCTATGTGCATTTAATTTTGGATTGTGATAGTTTGGGTTAGCAACTTGAACCTGATTCGAACTGATTCAACATAAATGAACATGGTTTTGATGAAAAGCTTGTCAATAGTTGCTTACCTTTTGAAAATGGTTATTAATTATTTTAGCTAAAAAATATCTCAACCAAACCAGAACAAAACCGATTGATATGTTGGATCGGGTTGGTTTGAAAAATTTTAATTTTTTCAATTTTTTGTTTGGTTTTTATTTTTCTGAAACCCATACTTTTAGTAATTAAAAATATCACAAAATCAATATAGAATGTCACATAATCATGTTGATTCTATGTCTATATAATATTTCAAAAAAAAAAAACATAAAATATTTGATAAAGCAATTTAGCTCAATCCTTGTATAAATTAAGAGGTTATAATATTTGTTGATAGCATTTGGAAACTTACTAGTGTATCATCTTTTATAATGCTTGTTGCTATGTAAATATTGTTATATGTGATACAAGCATGATTCCCTTATCATAGCTCCATAAATCAAATATGAGCCATTAGTATTGAAATAACAACTGCTCTTTAATTCATCATCCCACTTGAACCTAGATTGGGTAGCACTATTTCAACTTTAGAAAATACACTCATTAGTATTGAAATCCTAACATGCAGAAGAAATGTTAAATCTATGGTGAAGTTGGCAATCATTGGATAGCGATGATATTATCTTTTACTGAAAAATGAAATTAATTATAAATTTGATGATAATAATGATGGTGATAGTATCTATAATTTCCGTATCTTAGCGCCATAAATCAATTAATATGAGCCTTCTAATTGCAGTCAAATAACTCTAGTCCTAGCATAGATTGTATGCTTTTGACCAAACTAGTAGCTATGATTAGCTATGATGATTTATTTCCGCTCGATACCTCTAGTCCTAGCATAGATTGTATGCTTTTGACCAAACTATGGAGGTGGACGTTGTCTTGATTTGCGCAAGCTTGGCCAAGGATACCACTAATTGCTAAATTACAAATTAAGAAAATAGAAATGCGTATGGTTTTGTTGTATTGCTTTGGAGTATCTTGGTATTCAAGCTTGTCATAAATAGTTTTGGACAAGCTAGGCAATTTCATTCTTACCTATCTATGAAAGTTTTTGCTCATTTTTTTTTACTTGAGCACCCTAATTCGTAGAATTTAGTATTTATTTCTCCCTCAATCCCATAATAATTGGCCCTTGTCAACTTTTCATAGTCAATATAACATGATTTCAAATAATTTTTTCTTTAGTTTTATATAGATCAATGGGTATTCTATCGATACATGACATGAAAACGGTGGCTCCACTTTTTTTATTAATAAAAAGATTAATTGAGGAAATGAAGATTTTATTGGAGTCACCTTCTAGTAATTTAAAGGAAACTAGAAATTTCAAATTAGATATTGGTCCAAGAAATTCAGGTACTAAGTTACTTATAATTTAGGGAAGATAAACACCACCCTCGAAATATCTTTTCAAGAGAAAGGTTACCCTTACTTGTGTTTTTTTATTTTATTCAAATGTTATAATCTTTTGAGACTCGTCGGAATGTTGACGTTTAATCCTAAAAAGAAGAATTGCATCCAAGTTGCAAAAAGAAACAATGAACATAATTCATATTTGTTTTTAAACTTTTAACATTGGTCTTTATTTGTAAAAAGAGACATGTCGACGAATAACATTCATTCCTGTAAAAGAAGATTATGTTATAATTGCTAAAAAAAATTGGCATAACCCATATTTAAGAATTAGTTTTTGGACCCGCGCATGATGACGAGATAAAATAGGTCTCGGACCTGCCCTGTCATTCTTCTTTATATTTATTTTGGGTATTTTACAAAATACAAAGAAAAGTTTACAAATACTTAGTGACGTAAACTACATGAGCTACACTGTATGGGAAAATATTGAAATATCCTTGAAATTCTCAGGAAATTACAAAAGCAACCCTGGTGGCGCGTGTAGCTCATGCGTGGCCACTGTTGGAGGAGTGAAATTCTTCAGCGAGATTCCGGGCAAAAAAGGGGAGCTTCTGGTATATCTAGAGTAGAGGATTATGATGACGGTTTTTTGTTGGCCGTTGATGGTTGATGAGAGAGAATCGACGGCTTGAAGCTTCGGGTGGTCGAAGACGTCGCGGCCTTTTTCCGGCAAGATGCGGCGTCGAAGGCGATGCAAAATGCATGGGTTTGCACGCGTAGAGGTGAGGAACCTTTCTGTGGTGGTCCGGAGTCTTTATGTGGCCGAAGTTGGGAGATCTGATGAGAGAGAGAATCACAGGCAAGAGGGGAGAGAGAATCCTAGAGATTTGTTATAGTCCGAACATTAGCATGGTAATCTGGTGCACCTAAAGCTTTCGGACTGCTGGATTACTTCTGAATTGATCCTTCGACTGTGGTTGGCTCGATCTAAAATTTGATCGATCGGTCCTGATGGACAAATATTGGCTTCGGTGTGATAGCCACACAAGATTGTTGGTACACCTAGTGACGTGGCAAAATTAGATCCAAGGGCATATTTGGTTAAGGGCTGAGATGGTTTTGAGTTTTCATCGAGTGTGTTAACCTGTATTAGATCAGATATTATTAGATCTAAAGGTCAAGATAGTTTTGGTAATTTTTGAATTGTTTTTTTTTTAAATCAATAACTTGTGTGAAGAAAAAACTAGAAAAACATGAATAGTATTATCATTTGGATTCACATCTTCTTTTTTTCTTCTCCTTTCTTCTTTTTTTTAAGTACAAGTTCACTACCTTTTATAGCCGATGTTGATGCTGAGGGGACACGAATGTTTATAACCAGAGGGCACGGTGTTGTCCTGAAGAAAAGTTTTTACCTGTCCCAGCTACTATAATAAAACTTTTGCATTATTGATTTGTTTTATTTTATATATGTCATACCCGACATCGCGGCGGTCTTAAAAAATTAAAATTGAAAAAGAATGGATTTCTAGCATCCTATTCTTTGATGGTGAATGATCTTTGTTTAAGGAGTCGCCACTTAGTATTATGGTCACTAGGAACCCTAACTGGTCAACAGAGATTCTATGGTTCGGGACTGGTTACGTAAAAGGGAAGATATTATCACCCCTTAAACGTCCTGCCTGAGGCAGGCTGCATTGCTAGTTTCGTCTTTAATTGCTAAATGTTTATTAGTTTACGATATGATAATTTACTTATAATATTCCCGACTCTGGCGCCAATGAATATTAAACTACGGATACTTCCAACTCTGGCGTTGGTAAATATCACGTAGCTATAAAATAAATTAGATTAATATTTTTTATTTTCCCGACTCTAGTGCCAGTGAATAAATAAACAAAAATAAATTTATTTTTTACGCATGCACATTTTTTTTGATTTTTTTCTAGCTAAATAAAATAAAATACAACAAATAAAAATAATATAAATTTAAACTGGTATTTTTATTCCTGACTCTGGCGTCAGTGAATAAACCAATAAATTTACATTATTTTTATTCATCTAAATAAAATAAAATACAATGAATAAAAATAATATAAATTTAAACCGGTATTTTATTCCTGACTCTAGCGTCAGTGAATAAACCAATAAATTTACATTATTTTTTATCCATACATACATATTTTTTATTTTTTATTTTTTTGCTTTTTATTTTTATTTTTTTATTATTTTTTTTGAACTGGCCCAGCCCAGCAAAATTTTTTTTGGGGTTAGGCTCAGCGCAACCCACATGGCCCAGCCAGCCCAGCCCGGTCACTGGCCCAAGCCAGTGACCCGGCTGGGCAAAAACTAAAGGCACGCGTGACTTGTTCACGCGTGCCCGAACACTGGTGAAGGTAATTAAATTACCTTCACACAGTGTTCTTGTAACACAGAATCACTTTTTGAAATGAAGATGCAAAGGGGACGAAGTCATACCTGCTTCTGGAGACCGAAGATGCTGCTTTTGGAAGCATTTGATGATTCTCGCCTAATGCTCCTCTGGTTTTCCTTATGTGACCACTTGTCTGTGCTTTCCTTCTTGATTTCTTTGTAACTTTTAAAGCTACAAAGAAGAATTCGGCTTGTTGTGAGTGTTCTTTGGCTGAATCCGGGTTTTTCTTTGTTTGCAGGTCCGAAGACAATTTCAAGGATAATTCTCCTCACTGTGTCCTGCCCTCTTGTTCTCTCTTTCTCTCTGTATTTGGATTTGTGCTATGTTTTCTCTGCCCTTTTTTTTCAACTCTGTTTTTCTGCGTTGATTTTTCGGCTCTCTGGTCTTTTTCCTGGTGTTCTTTCCCTTCCCTTTTTCTGCTCTACTCTGCCTTTTATAAGGCCCCTAAGAGCTTGCCCCTCAAACCAGTCCTGGCTTTGCAGGACTGTTATCCCTCCACGAACGGGATTGTGGGCAGAGAACGTGGTCACGATTGGGTCGGTTTTGCTGCCGATTTTCCAGCTTCCCTGTTGAATCGGAATGAAGAAGATACACGACTGTTCCCCAACCACGGTGTAGTTTCGACAGGAATGGAAATATTCACTTTGACCCCTAATCAGTTTAATCTCAACAATTGGGATCCTAATCAGTAATAATTGATTTCTAATTGTGCCCTTAGGTTAATTTTAATTAAATCCCTGAATTTATTTAATTAATTAACTCAACGTTTAATTAAGTCCGCAAACTTATTAATTCTTCTAATTTTATTAATTAAACCAATTCAAATTTTAATTAAATTTCCAAACTTATTAATTCTTCAATTATTGATCAATTAACTCTCAAATTTAATAATCTCATTGTCAACTATATTCAATTTTTATTATTTGTTCAAAAATTGGGTTATGACAGTTGCCCCCTCTTTATAATGTTTACGATACAAAGTCATTGGAAAATTTTATTTTCCTTTGACTTAGCAAAGTAAATTTATAAAGAAAAAAGTAGACAAAAATGAAGTTTCGCTTTTCTGAGATTCTTGAAAACTTTGATGAGGTGAGGGCTTGAAGGCAAGCTCGAAAAGGAATGAGGTGAGGGCTCGAAGGCGCAATCATAAGGAATGAGGTGAGGGCTCGAAGGCGCACTCATAAGGAGGTAGGATAGAAAATGCACTACCTTTGATGGTTGAGGGCTCGAAGGCGCGCTCGAAAATAAATAAGATGAGGGCTCAAAGGCGCGCTCGAATGGAGGTAGGATAGAAAATGCACTACCTTTGATGGTCGAGGGCTCAAAGGCGCGCTCGAAAAGAACAAGACGGGGGCTCGAAGGCACGCTCGAATGGAGGTAGGATAGGAAATGCACTACCTATGATGGTCGAGGGCTCAAAGGCGCGCTCGAAAAGAAATAAGACTAGGGCTCAAAGGCGCGCTCGAAAATAAATAAGACGAGGGCTCGAAGGCGCGCTCGAATGGAGGTAGGATAGAAAATGCACTACCTTAGAAGTGGAAACTAAAAGGTGATGGAAAAAATACAGTGATTTTTTTTTTGGTGGTCTAATTCTCATGGGCGGCCTGCCCAGGTTGAAAAATTCTCAAAAGTGATAATTTTTCAAAAACAATTTCAATGTTCGCCATTTCAAGTTGGCCTTCCACTTGATGAATTCTGTTGGAATTTTCTCTAATGAAATTTGCAAAACTCATTGTCCAATGTCTCAAAATTTAGATGATATGCATGCATCTTTACCTTATTTGAAATATAGGCTCCCATTTCTTCACAGTCTTCTTGTTACTTGACTGATGAGGACTTGCTATCTCTGATTTGGGTCATCTTCATCGCTTGTCTTCTAGCCCATTCGAGTTAGCCCATGTAAGTCTATTTCCAGATTTGTTTGCACAACTCAGCCTTTGTGGTGCCCATCGTGACCCACTTGCTTGCTAAAGATTTTCTGACTCATCAAATAATTTGAGAGGATCATTCATTACCCCTCGTCTCAACATAATATTGCCCCCTTGTATTGGTCATTGCCCCCAAGTGTGCTCTGTCAGCTACTTAGACAAATAATGGTTTTAAGAGGCCATTCTCTCATTTCTCTCATTTTCAATTTGGTAAATGAATATGGGTCTAGAATGAATCTTGAAATCTTGATCTTGCATTTTGAAAACAAAAATTATTTCGATGTGGGTCTAAAACAATTTGCTTTTGAAATCTTGCAACTCCTTGGTTATTTTCTTTCTTGGAAAAGAGATTATTTGCTCTTGTGTTTGGCAATGAGGTCTTCGGTGAAAATACATCATGAGATGACCTTTTGTTTCAAAGTGAAGGGCTCGAAAAAAAAAACTCGAGGTTTTGTATGAGAAAAACATCTCTTTTTTTTAACTTTTATTTTTATCAGCATGAATAATAATGAGTAGTTTATTCTTGATGCCATGAATTTCATGAAAAACTATTCTTTGGATTTTGAGAGCATTGTTTATTGTTCCAGGTTGCTTGCTTGCTTGATTAGAAAGGACTTCTATAGGCATGTAACGTAGGCTGTGGTTTTTGGCTATGAAAGAAAAGGATTCATAAGGCTCAAAGAGTGTTTCAGGGTTTCAAAGACTGAGGATCACTATCGACAGTTTACTCTTGCCGTCATTCATATTTTCTTTTGCCGCTCTTCTTTGATTTGCCCTTTTTCTTTTTTCATTGCGTTGCTAGAGCATACTCACTTTATCTTGGATATCACCTTTTCTTGTGGTTTCGGCATGCCCCCTAGCATTTGAATTTCTTGGGCTTTTTTGACTTTTGGCTTTCTCACGGCTTTATCATCTTTCTTGATTATTGAAATTTCACTTGCCCCCATTGTGGGATGTGATCCTAGTCGGGATTTTTTTATGAAAGAAAAATTATTCAGGCTCAAAAAGGGATCGCAAGGGATGTATTTATTTTTGAACGTGAAAGGAGTAACAAAGATGGCCTTTTCTCATTTCAAACGCAAGTAACTATGATCAATAAACTTTGACCTCATCCAGTGTGATGGTTTAGTCTTTACAAAGATGCATTTCATGAGTTATGAGCAACAAGTTCACTACATATCATTATTCATACATTTAAAAAAAAACATGATTCAAGAGTCATGGGGTAAGGGTAATTATTCATTTCCTTTTTTTTTTTCAGAGTATGGTCACCTCTATGAAGGAGTTGCTTGATTCACTTCTCATTCTACAGGTAGAATGTCAAAAATCATTTTTGAATAAACATCAAATTACTTTTGAAATCAAAATACCAGATCAATTTTTCAAAACTCAAATAGGGAAACTGATTTTGGTAAAAATAATGAATTGAATCTATGAGATCATGCAAGGCTTCAAGAGTGTATTTACTGATTCGTTGATATCAATAAACATTTATGAGAGAGAGAAGATATGCAAAGTGAATTTCTTGGCAAAACTTTTATTGATTTGATGAGAACTTATACAATCATGGATAATATTTCTTCACAGAATCAGAATTCAATGGCCTACTCAAATCTTCTCCATCCATTCCTGTCAGTATCAATGCTCCTCCAGAGAATGTCTTCTTTACTACATATGGACCTTCATAATTGGGTGCCCACTTGCTATGATTCTCACTAGGTAGTAATAGAATTTTTCTCAATACAAGATCTCCTTCTTTAAACTCTCTTGGTCGAACTTTTCTGTCATATGCTCTTGCTATCCTGTTTTGATATAGTTGGTGATGACAAATTGCAGCTAATCTCTTCTCACTGATCATATTTAGCTGTTCGTATCGTATCTCAGCCCATTTAGCCTCTTCTAGCTCAGATTCCATAAGGTCCCTTAGAGAAGGAATCTCTACTTCAAAAGGCATCACTGCCTCCATTCCGTAAACTAATGAATAAGGTGTAGCCCCCGTTGACGTCCTTATTGCTGTTCGATATGCATGTAGAGCATAAGGAAGCCATTCCTGCCAATCTTTATATGTGACCACCATTTTCT
>Ga0325414_1000271_pt1 | contig 38345 bp, 35 predicted proteins | sample PopdelMetagenome_8_FD_206183 | JGI IMG/M metagenome (GOLD analysis project Ga0325414, IMG submission 206183) | Populus deltoides microbial communities from Bellville, Georgia, United States - Leaf-PdKOR-R3 | ecosystem: Host-associated > Plants > Phyllosphere > Phylloplane/Leaf | place: USA... | reverse complement strand
ATTTTTAAAACCAACCTTTCCGCCCCCCCCCCCCCCCCCCAAAAAAAAAAAAAAAAATGAAAGTAGAACAAAAGGTCAGTGCACCCAGTCATCACTTCACTGTTATAATCTTGATAACAGATGCAGTTCCAACCCGGTGCAGAGCCACCACGGGATCCCCAGTCCTGCATAGTCCCTTCCCCTTGGCATGTTGAAGGGAAAAATCCAAAGCTTCTTCTGTTGTCTCAGCATTTGAGGCTTTAGCAGATCCTGCATATAAAACTGGCACCAACCCACGGAATATAAGGCTATGCCTTGCAGGAGCTTCATCACTGCATGACCAATCAAAGGAATCAGTCTGAATCTCTGGGACAACCACTGACAAAATGGGTATGCCCGGTCTGTATTTAGCCACCAGTTTTGCAGTACTTCCTCCCCTGGTTAAAACCAGTATAAGAGATGCTTTTACTGAATTGGCAGTTCTAACAGCAGATGAGGCCAGACTCTCCAATGGGCTCATGGGCACAGGTGAGTGTTCCATAGTCCTTTTAAAGACATCTCCATAATCAAGCGTGTTTTCAGCTTCTATGCATATTTTGGCCATGGTCCGAACAGCAAGTTCTGGATAAGCTCCAGCTGCTGTTTCACCACTCAGCATCACACAGTCACTACCATCAAGAACTGCATTGGCAACATCAGTGGCTTCTGCTCTAGTTGGTCGGGGGGACTTGATCATGGACTCCAACATCTGTGTTGCAGTGACAACTGGTTTTCCTTGGATGTTGCACTTGTAGATCATCACTTTCTGAGCAAGGAAAATTTTTTCAATTGGGATTTCCATTCCAAGGTCACCGCGTGCCACCATAAATGCATCTGAATTTGCTAAAATATCATCGAAATTTGCCACTCCTTCTTGATTTTCAACCTACCAAAAAAGTTTCAAAGGAAAAATAAAATGACAATAAAACATCATAAAGCAATCATCTAAGCAACAAAGACAAGTGTTTAATTTTAGAACAATTATTTCGTAGGCATTTGCTCAAAATTTAAATGTAGATGATGACCTTTTCTACAAGTTGCTCGCATGGATTCTATCTCCTAGTAAGGTTTGGCTAACAAACAATACATACTCATGCCAAGCAAAATAGTGAAAAGTACACATGCTAGCGTAAATGCCTGGTTCTGACTGCCAGTAATACCAGGTAGAAATTTTTTTCTTCTGTCTTAATGTAATCAACATACCTTGGACATGAGAAGGATGTTCTTAGAATGCTCTCCAAGCAACTTCCGAACCTCCACAAGGTCTGAGCCTTTACGAACAAAAGATAAAGCAATCATATCAATTTTATTGGGAACCCCCCAAGCCAATATATCTTCCTTGTCCTTCTCTGTCAAGGTTGGAAGATCCACTATAACTCCTGGGAGATTAACATTTTTTCTCTCACCAAGAGTTGCAGAATTCTCACAGCGACATCGAACCAAACCAGCTTTTGTATCACAGGATAATGCTGTAAATGATATTGTGCCATCTGCACAAAGTATTACCATTCCAGGTTTGACGTCCACAGCCAACTTTTTATAGCTCATGCAAATCATATTCTCATCACCCTTTAAGCTATAGTCAGTAGATATGGTGATTTCTTGACCCTGTTTGAGCTGGATGGGTTTCCCATCCTTCAGGAAACCAGTACGAATCTCCGGTCCCTGTGAACGAAATGAACAAAATAAGTGCTGTTTTTAAACCTATTAATTTTAAACAAAGAGCCTGACCTGGAACTAAAACTTGACCCTAGAAATGGCTAAATGATAAGCAGCTTTAGTTAGCACGAGGTGAACATACAAATGAATAAATAAGTAGGTTAGCACAAAGTGTTACTGATAAAATAAAATCAAAGTTTTCTACTTTCTTTGAGAAAAATATAAAACCATTAGTGCAATATGTCCACACTGGTTCATTTAGGATTTGGATGCATTTTCACTAAACCTGTATTCTATCTTTAATAACAGCATTCTGTCTGGCCCCTGCCCCCAATTTCTTTCTTAGATGTGAAGAGTTTGAATAATGAAAATGAGTTTAGAATGGCTGATTACATGCAAAAGAACATTTGCTCTTTACGGATGATGCTTCATGCTCTATTTAGCTTCATTCTATTTGATTTTCACTGGTGTGCTACTAAAGACAATTACTAGTAAGAGCCTAACCTCCACTTATAATTTAGGATGAACAAAGTTGCCAAAAACAGTTGCATTATGAAGTTCCACTTTATATTGCGTATCACAAACAAGAAATTGATTAGTAATGCATAATTAGCAGCTTCATAGAGAATATAACCCCAAAAAAACCAAGTATTATCAGTCATATGCCATGGGTTATTTTTTATAGTCAGGCGTTGACTAGAATGGAATAACAACTTCCATAGTTAAAAGAAGTTTTTCGCAAAACAACAACAACAACGCCCTTGTCCCAAACTAGTTGGGGTTGATTATATGAATCTTGAACCAATCTTTACCCTAGCGTTGACAGAGGAAGCACAATCTGCTTGCTACTAAAATATGGCAAACTCTTTTAAAATCCGAGAGAGAACATGATTGACAGCATAATATCCCTTCGCTACAAATATTGTTGAGAAAAACATGAAATGATCTCCACCATTTAATTAGTACATGAACAAGCCCCACAAACTTTAGAGAAACACCATAGCCAAAAAAAGATAAAGTAACTGATGAAAAATGCTGCTACAGACATGATTCAGTCATTTCCCAGTCCGTACTTGAAAGCTGTAGCGCAGCAAGTAAACTCAGTTAAGACGCAATTGGCGCAACTTAGTTTGTTAATTTCTGTGATCAAAATAAAAAGCATCTATCTTCTATAGTTTTCTATTGAGCCAAAGGTGTAAGAATGGGTCAGAAATATATAGTCACACCCTATTCTATGTATAAAGAGAGCTTTATTGGAGCGAAACTAAGAGAAATCAACACACAGTAAAATCAGGTGTGATATTTCTTTCATGTTTTCGGTTCAGTACTGAAATAAACAGATCAAAATGTTCTCTTAACTCAAATTCGGGAAAACCAAAAACAGCAAAACAGATTTGAGAATAGAAAAAGACAAAATCCAAATGGACCAAAAGCTCCAAACTTTGGCACCCAAAATTACAAGAAAGGAAAGGATATGAATGATGGTGTAAGGGTACAAAAGGAGAGATATAACAAGGAAGAAACGGACATAAACAACCTTTTTGCACAGAATCAAACAAACAATTAAACAGACTCCCAAAAAATAAGGATCAGAAATGAAAATAATCACAAGATCAGACAAATAAAAACCAGTTTCGAAAATAAATAGAAAACAGCAGAATCAGACAAGAAACAAGTAATAAGGTAGAAGAAATGAAAAGCCCAGATGGGAAAAAGAAAACCTTGGTGTCAAGCATGACAGCACAGAGAATGCCAGTATTGACCATGGCGGCCTTGAGATTATCAAGGGTTTCTTGATGATACTCATGAGATCCATGAGAGAAGTTGAAGCGAGCGACGTTCATGCCAGCCCTCAAGAGTTTTTCGATCATAGGGACAGATCTTGATGCAGGTCCCAGAGTACAGACGATCTTGGTCTTCGGCCTCATCTCCATAACTCCTGCTGCTGCTAACACTGCATCTCCTCCACCGTTGCTGGGCGTCATTTATTTGTCAGGAGGAGGAGAACAAATTTAGAACTTGAAGTTTTAGGAATTTCTCTCTGTGGTTGTGTTGCGTGTTATACCCAATACTACACACTAACTATATATATAAATGACAAATAGAGAAAGAAGTGGATTTATGGATTTTTTTTTTATTATTATTATTAGTCTTGGAAGGGTTGTTTGGCAAGATTATTTAATTATTTGTTTATAATTGAAGAGACCAGGAAATGGGAGGAGCATAATATATCTATCTTGAGAAGCAAGACAAGATTAGGAATATCTTCTTTTTTGTTAAGGGTGTGTGTGGTTTGATTTGTACGATGGTGAAGGGCATGATTCTGCCCTTTGGTAGGTGACAGTCACGCCCATAGAAATTTGGTTATCACATGTACAAAACCATCGGCTGCTTCTGCCACCTCCCCCCTCCCTCTCGCTAGCTTCTGCTTTAAAGGACTCTCTCTCACGCTAGCTCAATCCAACTTAAGATGTTTTCAATTCACGATTTAAGTTTTTCCTTCATTGGATTAAATCATTTACTCTTCAAGAGTGGATGTAAACCAACCATGCAGATTCACAAATCAGACGTCAAGAGGCGCGTCGAATGTGAAGTTGTTCATGTGTATTTCCAACCAAAGAAAGTAGAGATGGGTGCAGTGTCTAAAGCCACATAACAGTAAGGCACATATGAAGTTGTTCATATGTGAATGGGTTACGTTTAGGATACCTTTATGTGATTTGATCAGCAGATTCTGATGGGACGTAGATGGGAGTGAGTTTGATTCTACGAGGAAACGTTCATCCATTTCCTTGTAATTAATCAAATGACAGGGAAGGGTGGAAATCCACTTGTTAGAAATCCACGGATATGAAAAACGAAAGAAAAAGAATTGATCTACTATTCCAATTCCATTTGACTTTCAGAATAGTCACGATTCAGAGGGTTAGGCCACTTACCTTTTCTTTTGTTTTTTCATGGCTCTACTGGCATCACTCAACCAATAAATCCTATTGCCCTCGTGCTTGATCAGTAATGACCCGAAGCACAAGCTGTGTGTAATTTCCCATAAACCAAACTGGCCCTAGGACACTGCGAAAAGTAAACAAAAGAAAATAGAGAGAGACAGGGCATAGATTAGAGGGACAGGACATCAATCCAAGCACAAGCACCGCACAACATCTAATTCTCAATCTGTAGGCAGGGAAGGTGGCAGATGTCATCAAAAACTGCTGGCCATTTGAACCACAAAAGGGGTCAATGCCTCTTACTTTGATTTTTTATTCATCTGGTCTCACCTCAACGGTCATCCTTACCCCACCATGCTTTATTTAATTTAACAGTGATGGTCAATCTCCAAAACCAGAGATGGTATTTGATCATAACTCATGCGAGGTTGAAAGAAATGCGTGCTTTAGTTTTAGTCGTATCATAAACAAAAGACACCAAACTCGAAAGTGATGATAATGAAGAAATTCATAGGGATCAATAGTGGAATCCTGTATAGGGTCTTGCTGAGAACAGCTGGAGTTGCATGGAATCACAAATCCTAACCATCCTTGTGCATCACGGACACCATGAATTGTGAGTTTCAGGCACGGCTGTCCTGTCCTTTGCGTCGCCCTTGTGTTATGATTGCATGGATTTTGGCACTTCCATGGCACAAAATAAAAAAAATAAAAAGCCACTGCTAGGGCAACATAAATGCTCTCTATTATTGTACTAATGATCCAAGCTTAGTTCAATAAAAGTGTCACTATATTTATCATTAGTTTAACTTGCCAGACTTCGTCATGATTGCTGCCATGCCTCGACCCAACCTTCACAATGAATTCGACATGTTACACAAGGTGTGATCCAGAATAGAAAAAAAATTCAGAAAAAAAATTCGGGAGCACTGTACTAATACCGCTCAAAATTTCTCACTACCAACCCAAAAATGAATAGATGAGTTTTCAAGCGATCAGCATCCTCTAGAATGTTTGTGGTAAACTCATCCAGGCAAGTTAAAGTTCATCATGGCTCCGTGGCTGTTCTTTGTTCATCAACTCTAGTTTATTTTCCAGCTCCTGTCACATTCAAATCCATCAGAATGTTCAATGCAGAAAGTAAGAGTTTCATTCTTAAAAAGTTCAACTACCTTAAGCTTTCCTTCTATGCAAAGGGCTGGGGTAGATAGCAATGCCACATACCTTGCACGGGAAGCTTAAAGGGTTAGCCAGCAATATAAAGCATATGATCACACACAAGAAAGGGCATAAACAGGTCCTTACTCGCAACGGCTTGGTTCATCTACATCTGTAACCTCATTATCCAGTCCGCATCTTAGCCTGACCTGTAAAAGGACATAGATCACAGATATCAAGACAAGGCAATGAGTCTTTTCTTCATTGTATTTTATTTCTATTTGCCTTGCAGCTCTTGTTTTTAGGTCAAAAGTAAATATTGACACCAATCCAAGTGTGAATTTATCGTCTAGACTGAAATGGAAAAAACAAATTATCTTCATTGACAGAAGTTCATATCAGTTTCACTTTCACTTTCACTTTCATTACAGTTTGCATAGCAATTTAAGACGTTGAGAGAAAAGAAAGGAAATATAAAATGAAGTTAAGAGATGAAATGAAGTCAGAACTCTTTTTTTTCCCTTTCAACTAGCATGGACTTATGCCCAACACGTTTACAGCAATTGGATTACTTGTTTCCTTATTTTCTTTATCCTGGACGTTATTAAAAAATCGAAAGAAAGTAATTATGCCCATCACGTTCACAGCAATTGAATTTTTCCGTAACATGATTCAGCATGAAAGTGTATATACCTTCAAACTTCGATCAGGCCCATTCCAGCACTTATCCCCATTTGAAAAGACCATAACTCGGTATGAGTCCTCGAATTTCTCCCAGCGCCTTACCCAAAAGAAAGAAATTATCAGGTACAGAGAAAATAAATACCATGTAAGCTAATCAATACCCAAAAGAATAAGATGCTTAGGTTCATCTCTCCCATGGATATCCAGGTTAAATGAAAGAATAAACAAAATATTGAGAGCATCCATAGAAAAGCATAACGATGCATGATTTTTTTCCAGATGATCCCATAATATATGAAGGAGGCAGGGAGATTTCTAGATAAAGAACAAAAAGAATTCCATAGACACATTACCCCAAACGAGTTGTTGAGTAGCCCTCTGACTGGGAAGCTTGTTTGAATGAGCAGACTTTGTAAACATACCTGAGGTATGAATTTCAATTGTCAAAAGGTAAGATAAATCAGTGATCACAACTGAAACAGAAAAGGAATATAAACTAGCAGAAGCAAGGTTGTGAACTTGTTCTGCTTGCTCTCAAAACAGCGATCATAGAATGAATAGAACTCCTTCTCTGTCCCTGAAATATTAACCTTTACAGTTAACTAATAGAAATCTGCTAACGCCACAGGGGTGCATACACGTACAGCTTGTCAATACTAACCAAAATCATGTTCGAGCTTTTGTGTCAGCCTTGATATCCTTGACTGTATTTTAGACAACTTAGCACTGGACTCGTCGTATTCCTTGCGTACACGAGCAGCCTCTATAGAAGTCAAAAGGTAACTGGTGACCTGATTTTCACCCATTCATTTCCAACATTTAAGTTATTCAGTAGTAACATAGTGTTTTAAAATTGACCTGATTTATCCACTGGAGTTTGGAATAATTTAAAGGCTTGTAGAATGCTCCTAAAGGTTTGCTGTATATTCTCCAACCAAGATGGATTACCTGGGGAGGTTGTATCTGACAACAAGTACCTAATATCAGCTCCTTAAATAAAAACAACTGAGCACAAAAGGCAGTGGCAACAAACAGTTGCAAACCTGAAAATTCAACTTCATCATCAGAGTCAGATTTATAAGGAGCATCATCAACATCATCGCGAACTTCCTCTTCATAAGTCTCATCTACATCATCTTCTCCATCAACATCATCATCCTTGCCAGTTTCATCAGCAGTTTCTGAAGCATAGCCATCATATTTCTCATCATGCGTGTCATGGGCCATCTCTTCATGGTCTCCATGGTCATTGTCCTTTGTATCCCTAACTTCCTCAGTTTGCTTCTCTGAATTTCCTGTCCAGCGAGACCCAACAAGGCGGCCCAACTCTTCCTTTGACAATCCTTTTGCATCAGTGGATTCATCCTTCTCCTGAAGACAGCATTTAGAGAGACCACCAAAGGTAGTCAAGATGGTGAGCTTCATGGGATTATCATGCCATAAGCAAATCATCAATCAACAAAAGCATGATGAGGGACAAGAGGATTATCATGCCTTATGCAAGACTGTAATACCAACTACTGGTTGTATATTCTATGGTGAACCCCTCATTAAAATGCAATTATAAATGAACCAGCCAAGAACTGTACTAACCCCTATGTGAGAAGGTCAAATGAAGAGCTAAAGCTTGATATATGAATCCCCAATCAACAAAATATGGGAACAGGATAAGTATCATGACACTACTCTTTTTTACATTAGCTAGGGGTGGGGTGGGGTGTGGGGCTTACCTCTTCCATAGGTTGAGCATGAGACACCTCATTTCCAGCATCATGGCCAGTTTCAGGCACAAGTGTAGACTCATCCTTGATTTTTGTGGTGACAGGCTCTTCATCCTCCTGTCCCTCATGCTGTATTAACAAGGAATGGCATGTTATATTTTTGACAGTGACTAAGCTGCCAAGACAGTGTAGCACCACTTTCCAGGAGTAGTAAATGTGTACAAATGCACTCTTTTTTACCTTCTCCACTTTGCTAACTGGAGATCCTTCAATTTTGGAAGCATAACCACTTTCATCTTCAGCTCCATGATCAGCAAACTCGTCCACAACATCCTTTAGAGATTACAAAACTTAAACAGAATTAGCTACAGCATTGAGTTATGAGCGTATCAATTTCTTCAAACCAAGTCAGTCATCTTTCAGCAAGCATTTTGTACATGGGGATACCTTACTCATTCAAACAAATGGAACATTTAAGGGAATTGGAGAAACCTCTTTGCAAGAGTAGGAATAAACCTATTAACTTTTCTATCAAATCAAGCTTTGATATTTCTAGCTCATTTTTTTAATTTATGTCTTAAAAAAAATTAAAATGATGGTGGCGTCAGTGAATTTAGAATTTCTGCATCAAACTATGTAATGGATATGCAAAAGCAGAGAAAAGGATTGGGATGCATCTTTCAATTTTTATATGGGCTAATTTGATCAGTTTATCAGCAGAGTAATTAAGTTTGGAAGAGAATTGCTGAGCAGGTAAGGAATGCGGATATCTACTTGTTCAGACCACTCCTATATGCTTTTAGAACATGTTATAAAGAAAAGCACTTTAAACATCCTTGACAATTTATGAGAGTCTGAATGTGTGCATGCTCACATAAAGGTTGATGAATGATGAACATCAAAATGAGACAAACAGTCAGACCTGATATGCAGGAGAATCATCCAAAACACCAATTTCATCATGTTTGTTTTCCATATCTTTGTCTTCATTGTCGATTTTCTCCTCAGCATGGCCTTTTTCTAGGTTAGCTCCCCCCTTAACTGCCCTTTTTTCCCCATTGGCCTTTTCTTCAGCTTCTTTCCTTTGTTTCTCTTCCTTTTCTTTCTGCAAACGTTCTTTCTCTTCTGTCTTCTCTATCTGTTCTTTAAGCTCTACATGGGGAGGTGAAGCAGAAGAACATTTACACAATTGTTAACCCCACACGTGAAGAAACGTACAGAAACACGCAGGTGTTGTTAGATATGTCAGTCTATCTATGTTTACAATGCTCAAATCTTCTTCAACAAGCCTAGCAGACTTAAAGTACAACAGTGCAACATGGAGAAAAACTACACCTTTAAGCTGTTCAACAAGCCCTTTTAGTATCTTCTCCTCACTTTTTAGCTTGGATAGTTCAGTCACATCTTTGGCGAATGCTATTTTTGCTTGTTCAACTTCTTTTTTTCTCAACGCAACCCCTTCCTTATATGTAGCAATCTTTTTCTTCAACTTATCTCTTGCCACTTTGCCAGCTTCCCAGCATGTATTTGGACACTTAACTTGGCCATCATACTCATCACTCCCATCACAACAATCTACATTATGAGGCAGTCAATACAAACTACAAGGAAGAAAAGGAGAGAGAGAGTATAACAATACACATTATTATTTTGTTTACATGTAGCATATGCTTACCACAGATGCCATCATTGACTCTGGAAGAGAATAAGAAAACGGGATCATGCCCTGCATTTCTACAATAGAATTGCCCACCGGGGCATGCTGATGTGCCTGCATTGCATCCATAAGATATATAGTAAAAGAAAAGGTAAGAATATACCAGTATTTTTTGAGAAAAGGAAGTTCCTTTTATTGTTTTTTCTTCAAAAGGGGGCTAAATGAGATATCTACAAGTATCAAGACAAACTTTTAATGGAAAATAGAAAAAGAAGAAATGCCCAATTGCTACAATGGGAAGCTGTGTGAAGGCACGAAAGACATATAAGGAAAGAAGAAGCAAGAGAAACAGACCAGGCTCATCGGTACCATCAGGGCAATCACAGAAGTCATCATTGAGGTGAGCCTTGGTGAAAGTAGCGGATTCATCTTTACATTTTATAGCAGGTGATGATGCCTTGTAATAATTCTCATCTGGGCATCCCAAAAAGATAAATAAAAAAAATCTCAGCATGATGATGATGTTAGAAAACGAATCGAAAAACAACAGAAAGGTTAGAAAGATGGGGTAGAAAGGAAGGAGTGACCTTGAGGAGGGATTCCAAGAAAAGGGTTAATTGGAACAACAGCTGATGTAGCAATGGAAGCTGTAGCACATAAGAGTGCATAAACAATCGGAGGAAATAATATGAAGAAGCTGCTGCTGCTCTCTCCTTTCATTGTTTCTTTTTTTATTATTATTATTATTATTATTATGTATTCGTTACCCCCTCTGTGTATCGAACAGCAAAGCAAGAAGATTCTGACTCTGAGTGTGAGAGGGGAAGAGAGAGAGAGTAATCAATTATTGTGTGAGCTCGGAATCATAGACGGAGGACGATGGATGGCAGGCAGAGGCAGGGAAGGGAAGGAGTTGATGAGTGATGTCAAAACGACGCTGTCTCCATTCCTTATATTTTATTTTATATTACTATCTACCAACCTTATTAATTAATGGCAATTATGTATAATATTGAAAATGACGAAAGTATTGGAAAATAAAATAAAATATCATTATCCATTTCAGTGAGAGGAGAGCAGAGAAGAAAGAAGAAGAAAAGGAGGAGGTGGAAATGGAGGGAAGCTCACTTTTAGGCTGTTACAAAACCCATTACAATTCCTTCTTCTTCAACCCTTCTTCTTCTTCTTCTTCTTCGTCTCGTTACTGTTACCATTACTATTCTACTACAACTACTACTAGCAAGGCAATGTCAGATTGGTAGCCTCAATTTCACACCCACCAACAAGGACAAGAACAAGAACAACAACAACATACGGCCCATTCTTCCTCTACCATTCACATGCCACCGGTTGACAAGACTGGGAGGTTTTGCAGCCCGGCCGAGAGCTCGCTTTGTATGCCCCCCCTCTCGATCTCTCATTTCCTTTTCTTTTTCTTTTTTTTTCCCTCTAGAGAGAGAGAGAGTAGTTCTTCCTCCTTGCACCTGTTTACTTTGTAAGAGAAACAAGCATACTGGGTCTTCATTTAGAGCCATGGAGAGACAGGGAAGAAATTACTACCTTAGGGGTGCTTCTTTTTTTGCGTGAAATATTTTACACGAATATTTTCATATCTTAGCATGTTTGTTTTTTGAAAATAAATAATTGACATAATAAAAAAAAAATTATAGTTAATATCTTATTTGCAAGAAAATATTTTATATTCATAAAGTCACCACCACTTTTTTTCACTATTGTCGTCATTTAAAAATTATTTTATATGTAATTACAAGAAAATATTTATTAAATTAAATATTAAAATATTTTGTTTAATAAACGGATGCGTTAATTTTTATTTTTTAATTAATACGAGTATTTGGATTAATTTAAAAAAATTTTAAAAATAAATTTAAAATCAACTTGATTTGAAGTGAGGTTGAAGGTTGAAATTAGCCCAACATACGGCCCATTCCGTATAAAAAGAAGAGCCGTAGGCCCCCTAGATGAAGTAGAACAAAAAGGCCCATATGTAGCGGCTGCAACAGCCCCCGGGGGTTCTAGGATTAGGGTTTTCCGTGCCCCTCCCTCTTAACTCTCAGCTATATATAACAAGAGAGGCAGCGGAACTAGAAGCAGCAGCGGGGCTAACCAGGATAACACTCTCTGCATATTCTCCTAGGTTTAGCATACAGACCTGATATTGCAATTCTTTGGTCTTAATGAATAGATTATTGGCCAAAGAATCTATAGTTAGGCAATAGGGATGTATATCTGTAAGTATATACTTGCATGCATTTTCTACCTTTAGCTCCGACTGTCCATTTTTTCTCTTGAAGAAATTGTTTTTAGGGTTTGTTGGTGACATGGTAGATACATCTTATTATATTTTGATCTTGTTCTCCTCTTTTCTTCTTTGATCTCCCTCAAATTTAAAAATTTGGTGTGATGATGATGGATGATTAATTGATTGATGGATGATGATAAAAATCAGACGGATTCCCACTGATTTATACTGTGATTACACAACCAGCTACTTCTGACTCGATCTCATCTTCATCATCATCTTCAAGCACTTTTTTCTGTTTTTAATTATTATGATTGTTATTAGCATTAATATTTGGGGGCCGGTGATGTAAGAAAATATTTGCTACTCTTGATGGAGTTATATATAATTCCATTTGATGATTCTTATCCACCAAGATCTCTGAGGCCCTGATCTGTTTTTCTGTTAATCTTAAATACTGAAACTGGCTGATTTTACTTGATTTTGATTTTTGGTTGCTCATATAAGGGTGGTTTTGGTCTAATCTTGCCAAGGGATGACGACGAAGAAGAGGAGGAAGAAAGTTGTAGGGATGGATACCCAGAGGAAAGGCAAGGCATTTTTACTGTTATTTTAGCTTCATTCATGGAAAAAAAAACGAATGTAAAAATGACACCTTTTAAATGATGCAGATGAATCTGTTGATTTTCGAATTTATACTATTAGAATCTGATTCCTCACAAGAAGTAGAATACAAGTTAAGTTCTTCATATGAGTTGTCTTTCCCTGTATTGATCAACAGGAATCAATGCTAGGTTCCTGAATGTTTTCCTCGGCAGCCAGATCGGCCGAACGAATCCATAATATAAGGCTCCAACTCCCAAAATAAAAGGCTCCCGCACCTTTTAAAGTTTGGCTTCCCTAGGATTGGACTGGAAGGGTTTTATTTTCATCATTTAGTGGATGGAGATTAGCATCATAATCCTGGGGTTCATACGTACAGATATACGAAGTTAGCTTGTTAGCATGGAGCAGCTGCCTTGCAAATAACCAGGGAGACTTGACAACCCAAATGGAGCTCGAGCAATTCAAAACTTGATTTACCTAAATGAAGTATAAAGAACAGAAACAAAAACTACCAAGAACTTGACAAGAAAACATGGACTGGAAATTGAAATAATTTGAAACCAAATGGAAAGAACAATACGCAATGAGTATATTGCTATAAACTTACCGAGGGTCGGTTTCCAACGCGTTAGGGAGAGCTTCACTGATGGCAGAACTAAGATTCATTGATTTCCCTGTTGCTGTCACTGCTTCTGTTCTCATGGTTGTTATTGAATAACGTTAATGCCTTGACAAGTTGAGAATTCAATGTTGTTTTGCTAACAGAAGCAACTAATCTTCTTCCACTCTTGCCATTCCCTTTACTGCTAATATTTTCCCGACACCAAAGTAAAATTCAATTCAATCCCATGAAAAAAAGTTATTTAGTTTATGAATAATGGTTAATCAAGAAGCAATTTTCTTAGCTTAAAAAGCATCATTGATATGGTAAAAATTCAAACTTGATCAAGAAGACTTGAAGACAATGAAACCAGTAATTTTACGAGAAATGTGATAAATAATTTAAAAGAATGCTAATTAATATTTTAAAATATATGTAAATTATTAAAATAAAATAAAAAAGTTCTCAACACTTACTATCATAATTTACTAATATTTATATCCCTGTTGTTTTCAGGCAATGAAATTACTAGAAGTCACTTGATTTTTTTAGCATTAAAAATGGACAAATATCCAACATACATACCCCTTAAAAAATCTTTCATCTAAGAAATAAATAATTCATGTAATTATTCTAGATATAGTATTTTTTATTGCTGGATTTAGCATATTGCAATCTACGTATATTTCTTGAAACCAAACCTGCTAAATTTGGCATCCCACCTCACCAAGTTTATAGTTAATTGACAGTTTGTTTGAGTATTGAATCTAGCATCCCACCAGCTTACAGTTGAGTACGAATTTTGAAAGATACGTCCTTTGCCTTCTTATCTCGTTGTGTTTTCTTTTCTTTTCTTGAAAGAAATGGATAGCTACTTGGGAAATTAAAATTAATGGAATTCTTAAATTCCTAATTAGCAGGCATATTGCATATCCAGAACAGAGTCATTCCATGCAAAAACATTAGATCCATTCATTAAATTTTGCTTCCTTTTTCCATCTGATTGGATTCTCTGGGACAATGCAAACTCACTTTACCAAGCCAATACCACAGGAAAAGAGTTTCCTTGGCCCGTTCTTCTCTGCCACTCCAAAAAAGTCAATTGCTAGGACTTGCAAGCTGTTCTGAATCCAGCCAAGACGTTAGTCAACTGGGAAGCCGCTAGGATCTTTTCAAGAAAGCACTTCTGATGCTTAATCTTATAATAAGTCAGCTGCTCTCAACCACAACCACACGGCACACGCAAGGCAAGGCAATCAATGAATCTTCCCCATCTTGCAAACATTCCGAGAATAGAAGATTATAGCAAAAATAATGATGGATTGTGGTAATAATAATATTAGGCTAGAAAACTGTAAAGGAAGGAACAAGGTAGCCAAAAAAAGGGCATTAAAAGCTCCTTTTACTCAAATCTATTGCACATACTTTTCCAACCTTGCCAACCTAACGAAGGGGTTACATGACAAGGCAGAAAAGAACCAGACACGAAAATAAGAATAACTATAGAAATTTAAGGGAAAAAAAAAAAACAAATATCAAAATAGGAATATAATGGCCCTAAAGCAGAAAACCCTAAGCCCCCAAAAACCTATCATCTGCCATATTTCTCATTGCCTCTGATGCATCTTTAGTTTTACTAACCAAACATTCTCAGAATCATTCAGGTCTCCATTAGAATATGCAGTTCAAGTATGTTCTTAGCTCGAATCAGAGACATTGCCCAGAGACTTCTATGAACCATTTACCAGCTCTTTCTTTTCATCACTTGGCTTTCCATCCCATACCTGCACTAATGCACACTGAGACAGCAAAAGTTAGAAAGTATTCTCGAAGACAGTGGAAAGAAACCATAAAAATAATCTAAAAAACAAGAAAAACATATGGTGAAGATCAAGTGCCTGTTTCTTGAGCTGCTGTTGCTTGGCCTTCTTCTCCTGAATCATCTTCTCCCGATCCTCGTAAAACCCAAAATCATCTAATATGCATGTTTTGCTGCTATGTTCCTTGAATATCTTTATCATTTCAAGCCCTTGCTCTAACTTAACCTAAAATCACCAAGAGTGCACTTTAGAATGAAAAAGATGAGGGGAAAAAACCAACAAAGAATTACACAAGCAACTATAACTACCTCTTGAGTGTCCCTGCTGTTGGTTACAGGCTTGTTCTCATTGTTTTCGAGGGTAATATGCTTCAACAAACTGTTGGGAACATCCTTCACAAAGTGCCACTTCACAGGGAAATAGCCTGTCCACTTGTCTTGTTGCCAATATTCCACACTCTTGTCAAAATCAACTCGGCCTGTCATCTCTGCAAGTCCCACAAATTGCCCACTGGTATTGACCTGGAAAAAAATTTAAAGAGAAAGCTAAGCCCATAGCCATTGACAGTTGTGGAATAATAAATCAGAAAGATTGATAGCATCCCTATGCTCACCGAGAATAAAAGGAACACTGGGCAGCCACCAGATTTCTGCCCAGCCTCTTGATATGCTGCATCAAGCTTCTTGTTACCATTTGGTGTGCTGGCCCAGACATTGTATTTAATGCACTTATGCACATCATCCTCGCTGTAAGATTTAATAATGAAAAATTTAGCATCAACATATTCCACTGGGAAATCTGCTTTGTTATATTGTTCTCGATCAGGAACCTCAGTTGTCTTATCCTTCTCCTCAGCATTAGCATCACTTGATGGCACACTCTGCCCCTTGACTGCAACTGTGGAAGGAACAAAACCCTTCTGGTTTTTGAAATAGCCCTTGGCCCTAGGTCCTCTGTTCAGCTCATTCAAGCCATCAATATTCTCATTGCGAAAACCAAAATAACCATTGCCTTGCCCCTTGGGTTTATATTTGCTGTCGATAGGCAACCACCCTTGACCATTTATTCCTGCATTATAACCACCAGATCCAAAGCCCACGCCAGATTTGAAACCATTCCCATATTGACCATAGAGTTTGTTTGAATACATCCTATTCATATATCCATGAGTTGAACCCATGCCTGATGCCAGACCGGGGTGCTGCCATCCCTGACAAATCAAAAAAAATCATCCATGAGAAAAAATACACTATAAAGTATAAATGAATACTTGTAATTGGAAAAACAAGGAATGTTCCCAAAATGAGTCTGAAAATATTATGAAAAAACAAAAGTCAAACACAAAAATTAATATAGCCCAACTTTGATATACAGGTTACCAATCAAAGATGATATAGCAACGTTAAAAGTATTATAGAAGTGAAGAATCAGAGGGTAGACTGACAATGACATCAATTTAAGTTATCACAACTTGAACAAAAAAGTAATAGAATGAAGGAGAAGGATTTAACCAACTGAATAAGTTTATTTTTCTGAATCAAAAGTTTGTTTATTTGAGAAGGATATTATGAACAGGTTATGAAGAATAAGTTGGGAGACACAATCAAGAATCACCAATTTAGTAAAAAATATGTAATAGATGGAATGTGGAAGATCATAGATGGCATACCATGAAATGAGAATTTTGATGGAAATTCTGATTTCTTGAAGATGGAGCATTGCTAGCCTTTGAAAATGAAGAAGAAATATCAGTGTTCCTATACAGACCATCGGAAAGTACAGAACTATCCAGCAACGGGATATCAGGCTGTAACCTATCAAAACAAGATCTCAGATCCTTGTAACCAGAAGCAGGAATGCCCTTTGTATAACTACCCCTTCCATATGAATTTTGATACTTAGGTTTGTAAGGAACTGCACCATTGGCTCCTTTAACATCCCCACCATTTGCAATGCCATTAGAATTCTCTTTACCTGTTTCCACAGGCAAAGACTTCTGGTCAGCAGCTGTTGTGATAGAAAGATCGCCTTGTGAAGGGGCTACGTGGCTGGGGATGAAGGGCTCACTGGTAGGAGTCAATGGCTGGAAATAGGGAGTAGGATATTGGTAGTGCTGAGGACCATATAGCTGACCATCATTTCCCATTGTAGGGACTGGAGAAGCTGCTGGGGAATATGGGCCATAGGGTCCATACCAATAACCATGAGGATACATAGCAGATCCGTTTCCCTAAAAACACAAAAAGGCACATTAGAAAACCAATTGTTTAGAAAAGAAAAGAATCTCCACTTATCGAAGAATAACAATGACACTTCCATTTGAAACAACTATCAACCATACAGATGTACTTACAGAAGTCATATCTACTCCTTCTGTATTCAGATACTTTGAGTAGTCGTCCCACTCACCAGTTCCATTATAGCCTAGAAGACCAGCAGCGAGACATAATTTATCAAATTTACATTCATCTCTTAAAGACATCACGGTAGGAATAATTCAATACAGAAAGCATTTGATATCAAAATCCAATAGCACTTCAGCATGTTAAACTCACCACCATAGTAATACGAGGGATAACCATTAGGAAGATAGCACACAGTTGGATCCATGAAGTTGGATAGCACTGGGGTCACAGACCGGTCACTTGGCTGGATCTAGTAATAACCAAATTAAAAAATATAAGCACAAGCCTAAACCAAAGATAAAGATCTAAATTTAAAGGCTGCAAATTACCTTGTTGGTGGGCTCGGGCATGTCTAAGGTTTTTGTTTGTGAGTCTATGGATAATTTCTGCAGCAAATCTGAAGTTTCTATGGAAATTAAAAGTAAAGGAATTACATATGTTCCAAATCATTATATTTTAACAAATATTAGGAAAAAAAGTCCCAACTTTGACTAGGAAAAACCAAGATATTTAGAGATAAAAAGCACATCACCAAGAAGCAAGCTTTCAATAGACAAATCAATCAAAATACAGAAAACCAAATCTCACAGTGTGAAATTCAATCACTTGTCCTGCATATATGCCAAACAAATCAAGCTGACAAAGGCATAGCTATCAGTATAGTAAAAAAACACTCGAAGACCATCTCAAGTTCAACAAAATCCCTGGAAAGGAAGCTATAAAACAAACCAAAAACAAGAATCCAGCAGATCAAAAGAGAAAAAAAAAAAAAAAAACAGCAGCAAGTCAAAAGAAAAAGGAAAAGCTCAGAAGAGTAAATAAGGATACGTTCAGCAGAAGATGAAAGGGTAGCCATGATAGATCTTGGGAGATGATAAAACCCTTTGGTGGGTTCAGTTGATAGCCGCCAAAGGTTTGAGCTTTTAGGGTTTTTGGGGAAAAGAGGGTTTTTTCAACTCTATGTTTGTGATTCAAATACCTCCAGCACCCTCCACTCGCTTCGATCTCCTATTTTCTCTCACCCGCAGGTCGTTTAGTGATATCATCAATGTTTTTTCACTGGACCACGTGTCCACTCGGCAAGCTGCGAGTTATTTATTTATGAGGCTTTTCGATCGATGAGTTTTTATCGGTGGGTGAGATAGGTGAGGGTGACAGTAGGATGAGTTAGGAATCATGTGGAAAAGGGAAAGGGACATGGAGGCCACCATCCTTCCCTTGTAACTTTTGTTTAGGAGTCGTTTGGTTTTTTAATGAATCTGAGATCTTTAAATATTGAGAAAAGCACTCTCTCAACTTGATTTTTCTCTCCCTCTTTTTTTTTTTTTTTTTCTCCTTTTTGAAGAAGAAAAATTAGAATCCGATTGCAATTGTGCAATGAAATTGTCATTTCCTGGGGATATTATCTTAATTTGTGTACAGATAGAAAAGAAAAGGAAACATATTTGATTGAAGATAAAACACAAGGTAAATCCGTTTTCAGATAATTTTAAAATCAAAACTAGAAAATATATTCACTTTATCTGAGCAGTTTCCAAACATTGCCTCTTGTACGCTATGTTATGGGTCACAAAAGAAAGAGCAATGTGAAGTCGTGACCGCAAAAGTAATGGCCCAATTGCAAGCCGGCCACTCCTTATGGAGAAGAAGCAGCCGACAAGAACCCCAAAGATTCTTAACAGATAAGAAACCATATAAGCTGGCTTTGGTATGGTGGTCATGTATCCGTCCGACCAATCCATGAAGTAAAGTTCCAGAGCAGATCAATTATAATTTAGGTACAAACGAACAAGAGAGTTCTTATACCTGTTGATTCCACAGTGTAATCAACGGGTATAATCTTCAGGAGTTGTTTTTTGCTTCCTCTCTTTTCTCAATCCAATGATGGAAATAGTAGATGCGAACCTTTTCTGATCAATTCCTTCCTGTGCTCTCAATTCAGATGCTGCCGATCTTTTTCCCTTCCATGGCTATGTCTTAGAACAAAGAGTTTCTAGTGGCAAGCAGAAGCACCAAGGCATGTTGATCTAGGTACATTTTGTTTCTATCTGTGTTACTTTTTGCTCACATAAGGTAAACCAAAGCAAAGCTAAAAGGAAAAGAAAGGGCACAAGGATTTTATTCAATAATGAAAGGAAAACCAGTCACCTAGGCAGAAGCCTAACATGATGATTAATGGTACAGTACATACATATCAATAAGACATGAAAATCCCCAATCTTCAATCATAAAAAGATACGCGTAAGAGCAGCTAGGGTCTCAAGGGACCCTAAATACTGCTGCTAGCTGCAGTGGTGTTAGATGCAAAAACACTAGGATCATCATCATCATCATCATTGCTGTTGTTCAGTAACACAACCAACGGACTCCTAACTTTGTGGAATCCATCAGACCACACTATCTCTCCAAAATCATATCTCCCTTGAGATTTCTTGAGTGGTTTAAGTGTCACAAAATAAGAGAGTTCCTCCTTGAAGCATGAGAAGATTAAAATCCTAGGCCAGATTAGCACTTCCACTCCATGAGGCTTCACAATGCTAACAAAGTATATAGCAGTTGTTTTTCTACCCACATTTCTAACAGTTCTCTTAATGGTCATTGTGGATTGGAGATTGGAAACTGTGATTGAAGGGTAGTTTATGTTGGAGTTTGTTTGGTGTCCATGAGAGCAGCTTGTGTCAGTCCCAGGAGATGGAAGAACCAACATGTTTATTTGATTTTTGTTGTAGCCAATGTTGCAGAGGAAGATAATGTAGTCTCTGGTTTTCATGTCATAAACTAGGCCCGGATCCATTGCTTTGGAAGGGTGTATGTGGCCAGCACCAATGTCAAAGGGGTCGGAAACTTTCCTTGATCCTCCAGCTAGGATGCTGTCAAATGTGTTGTCCCTTGTATATGCTGGTGAGAGAACAGAACAAAGTGACAAACTTTCACACATACCATTAAATCATACAAAATCTTTGTTTTCCACTAGGAAATGTGGATGCTGGATTTTAAGCTTTTAGCTGTAAACCAATGAAGAAGTGTTTTGGGGAGGATTTGGGGTCTTTTAGAATCTTCTTCCACATCCTATTCTATCCAAGGTTCAACTTCTATAAAAAAAAAAAAAGTGAGGAAAGCAAAGGAAAGAAGCAAATTAGGTGACCTTGTAGTGAAGTCCAGTAGCATTATAGGCATGCACCGTATGGTCCGTGGACAACAATAGCATTGATGCACCGTATGGTCCGTGGACAACAATAGCATTGTGTGAACGGTACAAGAAAGGGTTTCTTTTTTACCTGTGGTCATTAGAGCAGATCTAATGGCTGCGGGAGACCAATCAGGGTGAGCTGATTTGAGAAGTGCGACTACTCCAGACACATGAGGGCATGACATTGATGTTCCTGATTGAAAGTTCCAATTCACACGGCGATCATCAAATGGTAACAATGTTGGAGAAGTCTTGGCGGGCCATGCTGCCAATATGGTAACTCCTGGAGCAGTTACATCTGGCTGTCATGAGAAAATAAATAGGAAAAATGAAGAGAGCACAAGGAGGCCGACTGTAATTGTGTAGACTGGATATTTTTTGCAAGAAGCATACCTTGAGGATGTCAGGAGAAATTGGACTCGGGCCTCTAGAAGAGAAGGATGCTACAACAGGTGCTGGTGACTTTCCAATAGCTGTTTTACTCGGCAATATCTTCACCACAGGATTCCTTCATGGTCCAAAACTTTCATGTTAGAAACTGGTCGAGTTTGTTCTGTAACAACAGTGTATTGTTTTCTAGTTCTATTAGCTGTTCCCATCCATTAATCATCCTTCTCACAATAGTAATTTTAGACTTTGAGTTAGTGATTTCCAAGGGCGAGGAATCTATGAAATATGACGAATCATTTTCACTCACTGAGAAGATTCAGCAATATAGATTTGAATTTTATTCCCTTGACCAACATCGACACGCACTGTGGGGATGATATCAACATCAGCAATTTGCATGGTGGGAGGTTCAACGAAGATCAGTCCCGATCCACTGGCCGCCAAGACTGCTGCTTGTGCAATTCCAGCTGATGGCACTGGGCCTCTGTTGGAGAAGCATAGAATAATCTTCCTTTTAGCTACTCTTTTGTTCCAATTCTCCATCAAGCAAGCCCTGAAAAATGAATATGATGTGCTGTTGGAACAAAAGGAGTCTTACCTAAGAAAAAGTTGATACTTAGACCTACCTTGGACCCACATCTCAGTAGTTGCTGGTGTACAGAGATGTAAACGGTGATTTTCAACAACTTTTTACAACAAAAATTAAATCAAATACATGCTGTGGTGATTGTAGACAGAGAGGGAGAGAATGGTACCCATCAGCAAAATAGGAGAATGCGCTCACCAATCTTCCGTTAATCTCTTTTGTAATTAAGCTTTCCCCCTGTAAATCATGACTACTAAATTAGCAGAACTGATTGTAGCCCATAAGCATATCCCAACACATAATAAGCCAAGCTAGGTTGGGGGCTAATAGTGGTGACAACCCTAAATATATAGCTAATAATTAAGATCACCCCACAGCAAAAATAGCTTCTGCATCTCTTTCTTTTTTTTCTCCTGCCATGCAAAATTATTTTGTGTGCTCCTTGCTCTTAATGCAAAAAAAAATGGTAAGAAATAATTACCATGACAGAGAAGTTACTGTCAATAACTATCTCAGTTGGAAATACGCGATCAATAGAGGAAGCAGCAACTGATATTGTCCATGGCGCGACATTTCCCACCAGAGATGGATCAGGGCCAGCATTTCCAGCTGAGAACACTGAACTTACACCCAGTTGCATTGCATGAAATGAACCAATATCAGCACTTGATGAAAAGAATGGAGTCAATGGAGGGTCGGAACCAAACGAGGCCGAGATTATATTAACCCCATCATGTAAAGCGTCATCAAAAGCAGCAAGAATGTCAGCTTCTGCACAATTCCCATCAAGATTTTTGCCCCAACATACCTTGTACACTGCTAACCTAGCCCTTGGAGCTCCACCTCTAGCAGTTCCCAGTGCAAAATCAAGGAAGCTTGCATTCTTCACCATGGATCCTACTGCTGTTGAAGCTGTGTGTGTCCCATGACCAAGAAAGTCTCGAGCTGATCGATATTCTGGGTTGCCACTTGTATTTAATGACCCAAATTCTTGTTCGAAGCCTTGGAGGTAGTAACGTGCACCAATTAACTTCCGGTTGCAGTCCATTTTTGGTTCAAAATCTTCCCCTTTAGCACATTTTCCCTTCCAATAAGATGGAATTGGCCCCAGGCCTGGCTCTTCCTTGAAACTCTCAGACTCAGGCCATATACCTTAAGTATCAGCAACAAATTGATATAGATAAATACAAAACTTTCTGTTACCATACATTTATAGGTTACATGATGAGACACTGTACCAAGGCAGATTAAAATATTACTGTTATCTATGCTGTGCACTCAAATATTACATGATGACACCCTGTAAACTCTCAGTGTATATTTTATTTGCCTTTTTTCAAATTTTTTCAAGAAAAATGGTAATTTGCTTTTATTCCAGAAAAAAAAAAGGAATGGATTGCTTTAACAAGAAGGAAGAACAAGCACAAAACCTGTATCAAAGACCCCAACTACAACATCATCACCGTAGGTCAATTGCAACGGAGTTACTTCACCGCTATACAAGGTAAGGCCTAAGAAGTCCCAGCTTCTTGTTGTGTGCAACTTTAGTACCTTGCTTCTAAAAACTGATATCACTCCTTTCGTATCTGGATGCACGTAATATTTAGTTTCTCGACCATATGTGTCCATGTTATTATCATAATTTGTTGTAACAATGAGGAAAGATTAATTCCTTACTGGCTAAGGTAGTTGCTTGGGTTGAGTTGAGCTTTGCCGAAAAACCAGAGAAACCATGCTTGTAGCTATAGAGCATGGATTGCTTAGCTTCTTCTTCACTGCAAAAGGAAATGATATAAAGGGATTGAGTTCTAGCATTATTAGAGAGGGGGTCAAGACTTGATTATTCAAAAAGTACCTGGAAAACACATTAGAAAGGAGTTGAATGTGAGACTTTGAAGTGACCAAAGGATCGTGAAATTGGCTTCGTCCTAAATAGACAACATAAACCTACATAAAACAAGAAGATCAAAGTTAACAAGAGACAGGATCATCATTGGAGTGGGGAGAAAAAAAGGCTGAAGCACTTTTGATTATAAAGTTACATGAGATGCGGATTCTGATTGAATAAAATAAAGAGATAGTGAGAGAAATAGGCCCCAAAAACATTGAAGATAAGTTGCCATGTCTCCCATGGAAAAATCACATGTCTGCTTGGGATTAAATAGCATTTCATGAGCTGAAATATCATTTCAAAGATGGTGGGAATGGAAACATTTGTTATAGTGCGTGCATTTGAAGGCTTTTAAGGCTGAAATAGTACTGACATACCTTCTTGAGTCTATGATGTTATTTTCCCTCCCTTCAAAGCTATAGAACCAACACGATGAATATAAGCAACCCCTACACCTTCTCTATCTCTTTCTTTATCTCTCTCTGTCTCTACCCCCTCTTCTTTTCTTTTTCAACACTAGTGTAGTGGACTACTTATGCATAGAGGTAGAATTACAGCTGTAGACTACCTTCATCATATACCATAAAGAGAAATGCATGTGAACCTCATCATTCCTGATAGAATAAAATCTTTCCAGTTATTCTTTTTTCTTAGAATAATTTTAGTAGACTAAGATAATTGCTTAGCTTTGGATAGCTTCTAAAATATAATATTCAATGTTTTGAAAATTGATTTTTTGAGAAGCAAAATAATGCAACTCAGAAAATAGGTAAATAAGGTGCATACAGAACTGTTGATTTTGCTGATAGATTTATTTTCGTTTGATAAAAAGGCACCCTAGTTTTGGAAACCTTGTAATCAAGTTAGCTAATAGTTATAGATGAGAAATTTTTTTGGATATAGGCAGTGGCAGTAGGGATTTATACTTTAAAAACACATAAAGAGATCTAGCAATCATTGAAATTCTACTGATGTCCAAGCTGCAAATGCTTCTCTTTGAGTAGAAAATTCAGGTGTCACTACAAATTCAGTCTTTTCTAATATATTAAACCTCAGTATCTCAACTTTTTTCCTGTCCTATGAAGGTATATAGCTATGCTAGATGACTAACCTTGCATATTAAGGTATAATCGTATCTAAATATCAGAAAAAGCTTGTGTAAGTTGCTTGTAGAAGCTTTGCTGTCTACTGAAAAAAAACACTGATTTAATGATCAATCCTACTCAATTGATTGCTTAGCTAAACTTTCGCTGACACGTTGCGTAAATTGAATCCATTCTTGTTGCATAATCACAAGCTTACAATCTAAGGCCTTGGAACTTACGATTAAAGTTTCACCTTCCAATATATATCAACTTCAAATCATTAAACCTCTTCAACATGAACCCTAAGAACTTGCTTTGAAAATAGGCACCACATTTCTATCATAGAATTCCATAATTGAATCTTAATGAATCATCATAATTTGATTGAAGTAAAGCATCTAGTTTGCTTTGTTAAGCAGGAAATTTAAGTGCAGCATAAATAATTTATCCTTCTAGGGGCATTATAATAGTTGGATGAGTAATATGTGGTTAAATCCAATCCACCTTCTAGATCTTTATCATGTCATTTGACAACAAATGCCAACTCTCCCAACTAAGCAAATCATTTCTGACATGTTCATAGGTTAGATATGCATGCTAAACCTCAAGTTCGCATTGAAAAATATAAAGGATTATTTCATTGCTATGAGAGCCTGGCATGTTATATTTTACTGCTGTTTTGATGTATGAAAAGATTTTCAACAGACTTGAATATGCTGTATGCAATTGCTCGCCACTGTAATAAATTCTTGTCAAGATTTCACCTATGAAGTGGCAAATAATCACCGTGTATTATGATCAGAAAATCTTGAACATCACAGCTCAAAATGGAACTTGGTCAGAGACAACTCATGAAGAAAGGGAAAAAATCATCTTGCATTATGATCAGGAAATTTTGAATATTACAGCTCACTGTGCAACTTGCTCACAGATAACTCATGAAGAAGTGTCAATATGGATATTTATCAATAAGATAAACTTTCCTTGTTAGATAAGCGGTGACCAAACAATAGCTTATGCTTTCATATGGGCATATGCTTAAGTGAGAGTTCTGATGAATAACCTTCCAAATATAGGTAGTAATGGAAACCGTATGTGCATGCAGATAGGTCTGCAGCATTCTGCACATAGAAGGTATTAAAAAGTTTCGTACTTCGTAATTTTTGGTGTCAGGAAAAGAAAACTCCCCTTTGTTGCATGGAGTTTAGGTATTCAACAACTCAAGAAAGTGACGAGTCAGATATCAAAAATAACCTTTTGGCCCCAGCTCCAGCTCGACAATTACCAAACACAAAATAGTATGATGTCCTCTTAGTAAAGGTGGGCCCAAGTTCTAATATATTTTGGAAGCATTAGATTAGGAAATGGTGGTATATTGGATGCAAGTAATGAAGTTCATCATACAATAACTAACCTTCCAAAGTTGCATTTAGTCACTGTGTTAGTAAAAAAAAACAGTGCTTTATAATTGTATGCCAATCTGTAATGTACTGATGCCAAAGTTGATAATCATCTAGGCAAAGATTATCCTTCATTTCGGATATTTAGATTACGGTTATGATTAACAAATACTTCCACATTCTCTCCTAATATCTGCATTACTTCAGCCATTATTGTCTGTAGAAGGCATCGAGGACTTTACTTTTGCTGGTATCTGTAATGTGTGCTTTAAAATTCTACTCTATGGCAATGTGGAATGCACTAATTACATCCCTGTTGATGATCATCTAGTAGAAATCCAGCATCATTTTGTTGCAAGCATTACACGATGATTGTGTTTGACAGTACTTCTACATTACTTTCTAGTCACTGCATAATTTCTCATTATGAAAACTAGTCATTATTAGATATAAGCAGAGGATACTGACTTTGCATGTGCTGTACTAGCTGAGTGCCTTATTGTCCTCTATACATGTCTGCATGCAATGAGCAGATTCCCATTTTGGTGATTAATTAGGACAGGATAGGATTTAACATCACTTTGTTAAGTATGTATACCATCATAATATGATTATGACTATGATTAATTAAACTTGTATACTACTCGATCTCCAATTATCTACACAACTTCTCATTATATCTGCATAAATTGTCTTTAGTTGTAAGGTATTATATAATTCTAAGATATTGCCTTTGCATTAGAGCATCCACATGGGTTTTTGCGTATGCATGCGACTAGAAAACAGAAATGCTAAAGAACAAGTATAGTGGTCAGCTTGTTTTCATTTTGATCCATCCATCCATGTCATAGTATATGGTTATCTCCAGGGTTTTGAAGTCCAGATACAAAGAAATCAGCGGAGACCATACATGAAATTGGACCCACCATTCACTAACATTCTTTTTTCATATATGAATCTGATATTTCGAAGGAGTGAGGAGACCAATATCAGTCACGAAGTAGGGCATCTCGCTATACATTTTCTACTACGAGTCCAAGTTTCTTGCAGTATTCATAAGAATCAGCATTTTAGTCATACTTGAAAAGGAAAAAGCGATGGAGACAGTTAAAATTCCCCTCAATTTCATAGCAGCATTGGTAAACATAAGTAGTGTTATTAGTTACCAGCCATTGGATTCAATTACCTCCCGACCCATGATTAGCGAAAGCATGGTAGTTTGATTTATAGGTGCTAACAATAGAGGTTTATTCTTCCATAAACCATAATAGAAAAAAGACTCGTCCACTAATGCTGTTGTTGTCGTGCATATCCTGGACCTACTTTCTGACATCTGTATCAATTCCATCCCTTAACCAAGCATGCTTGAATCAAAGAACAAACTGGAAGCCAGGAAAGCAAGAACTTTTGCTAACAGCCAGTTGAAAGTGACTTCCTGGGCCTTATTCTGTAACCCTTTCATTCCTTTCCATAGACACCACAAACGGTAAAGCATAACCTGTGCTCATTACTCATTAGGTAGTAACAGCGAGACACCATATACGACACACAGGAAGCATAATCTGTGTTCCTAGCAAGAACTCCTTTTTTTCTGTCAACAGATATAATTTCTTTCATACTGGTCAAAATATGCAATCTGCATATGATGCTTGTATTCAACTTTCCACGATCAACCAACAGCATTCAAGAAGAAGTAGACATTCAAGAAGAAGCTACTTCTTCCTTCACATATTAGCATTAAAATTATAAACAAAAAACTTTCGATAAATGTGCATAAATGAACGTGTGTTCTTTCCATTTTCCCTTTTATTCAATCTCCTACTTAATAGTTGAACAGGAACTTTTAATTACATCCTTCTTGTCATCGTGTTAAAACTAACGAAGCTCCTAAAAAGTTGTGGTAGTAAGCAGAAAAAGGAACACTGGCCTCAAATTCAGCTCTTAATTAAGTAAGATGAGGTAAGAACTTAACATTAGTCATCAAATGATACGATGGATTAGTAAATCATCATCGTATTCACTCACAGCATTGCATCATACCAACATTTAAGCACTGTTCTAAGTTGATATATTCTTGCCCATTATAGTCTGTAGGCCATAACCTTCCTGCACCATCTTTGGTGTTGATCTCATCTCTTGGAAATCACAAGTATACAGCATGTGATGAACAAATAAATCAAGAAACCTGAATAAATTGATCCAAACATTTTTCACTACTTCTTAAGCAAAATCAGCAGCCTTTGCTCACTAAAATATATCAATAGCTTGTGGTATCAAATTCATTCATTTATTTTTTCAATTTTAAATTGATTCACTATAACCTTACCGCAAATTTGAATTTATACATTCGAAAAGAGAAAAAAGAGACACCATTCAACCCACTAAAGTAGTGATTTTTTAAAATTAAAATGATAATAATAATATCAAAGAAATAATGGTAGGTAAAGTGGTTGCAAGTTTCTTGTATAACTGTGTTTGTGTGCACAAAATAGTGAAAAGAGTGGAGAGAAGTGGGAACGAGAAAAAATGAAAGGCGAAGCTTAACCAAAACCAGAATGTAAGGGGAAAAAAAGATTGGTGCTGTACAGTGTGGTGTGGGAAGATTGAAATGCGCACTAGAAAGAAAGCTCACGAAAGCAACTACACTTGCTTGGTTTCTTTGAATATCTAAAGAAGCAAACAGAACAATACAAGTAAGTATGCTCTTTGGTGGGACCATCTCCTCCATAGCCAAGAAAGAATTATTCCCCATCTTTACATTCAATTTCAACTCATCATACCCATAAACCACTCTGTCTCTCTCATCAACGTTGGCATTCACTCACAAACCAACTTCTTTCCATTTCAAACTAGATAAAGTTGTTTTTTGAATTGTTTCCTCTGTTTTTCCTTGATTGTTCATTTGGTGCTTGGTCTCATACCCAAATAGCATTAAAAAAAATTGATTTTTTGGATGATGGATTGATTATTTATATTTAGTTATTGGTTCAGAAGCCTGGTTTCTCTGTGTATGGGTTGTTTCTTTTGTTTTTGGTAATTATGGGAAATTGTTGCTGTAGATGGGAGCTTTCTGTATACAATGCAAAATCAGGTTGGTTACTACCAATTCCCATTTTTTTTTTGTATAATTCATGCAACTAAGTAGACTTTTTCTTCTTCTTTCCTTCTTTATTGTGATTTTGTGGGCATCACTATCATCCTTTGATCAGAATGGTAATACTCTGTTTTCCTCTGCCCTTTCCCCTGTTTTTGCATATCCTGTATGAACCATATGTTCCCACTTTTTCATTATGTTAAGATTTCTTGAGGGATTTTATGTTAAAATGATTGAGTTTTGATGTCAAAGATATATGAGATTGAATATTCTTTTGTTGCTCCTTTAACCCCTTGTATCTTTTATTCAATAGGTTCTACCATAGTATAATTCGCCCTCTTCATAGCTAATTTTATTAAGATCTTACATCTAGATTTTCCATCCTTTTACCAAAAAGAAATAAGAAATTTTTTTATTTATTTTCTTTCTTTAGTGGATAGTGGAACCTACTCTACTCACTATAGTGGTTTGATGCTCATCTCAAAAGTGTTTTTCTATTCCCTGTAATGAACTAAAAAACCCTACCCATTGCTTCAAAATTAATCTTTTTCTTCAAACATCTGATATTACCTTCATCTTTTCCCTTTTTCCTCTTTTATTTTCTGTTCTCCTTTCCTTGTCTTGCTTTGGGAACTTGTCTGCTTCAATTTAAGGTGAGCTTTTTGGTTTCTTTAATTGTTGTCTGATGAATCTTTATAAAGCACAAGCTTCTGGTTGACCTCTCTGATGCTCTCTTATGCTGAAGAGAAGAAAATATAAGACAATTGGATTGTTATGACATCGGTTTAAACATGAAAGGAGTTGACATGGTATTTTCTCTTTATAGCATTTGATGATCATGTGTGTGATTCTTTTGTTGTCATATTTCCATGTTAGTCTCCCCGAAAGACCAAAGTCCATCAGGAAGACCAATACAGGATGATAGAAAGCTACCTTCAAATCCTGAAGAAGTAGAAAACCTGCGTCGTGATTCAGCGGCAAATCCGTTGATTGCATTTACGTTCGATGAACTAAAATTAATCACAGAAAATTTTAGGCAAGATCATTTGCTGGGTGGAGGAGGATTTGGAAGTGTTTATAAGGGAATCATTGCTAAAGATTCTAGAGAGGAGCTTCAGCCCCTTCAAGTTGCTGTTAAGGTTCATGATGGTGATAACAGTTACCAAGGCCATAGAGAATGGCTGGTAATCTTTTGTGCTCTTACTACTTTTATTCCTGTGGAATATCAAGTCATCGACATTGAGACACCATTTCTGCATTTCCTTTCCCTTCATTTATATGGAAAGCTTCATATTCCCCAAAAGATTGATTAACAGTTTTGAGGATTTTTAGGCAGAAGTCATATTCCTGGGGCAGCTTTCTCATCCAAACCTGGTGAAATTGATTGGATATTGCTGTCAGGACGAACATCGGGTGCTAATATACGAGTATATGGCTCGGGGAAGTGTGGAAAACAATCTGTTTTCAAGTATGTACTTCATATAACTTATTTCAATCAAACAAGGCAATTATTTGCTGCAAAAGTGATTCTAAAGAATGTCCTTGTTCAAAAGAGATACAGTCGCCTATATCGTTTTTTTCCCTGCCTTTAGATTTGATTGCCTCCATTTCATGTCTTCATGTCTTCTTTTTTTTGCAAGATCCGATCCAAAAGGCCTGGCTTTAGAATAATCATTAAGCATTCTGTGATCACATTGTAGGGGATATGACCGCTAACTAAGAACGTTGGTATTAGATATGATAGGGCTTATATTGTGCTGAAAGCAGTTAAAAGATAAGCAATGATAAAAGGCTGCCAGAATAACTTCCAGCAGCCTATTTCAGATGTCATTTTTAGGAAGGTGAAGGCAAAGGAGCAGAATGATGTAAATGAGATGATATATGTGATCTAGAGGTAGTTCTAATTAGAGCAGGAAGCGGCCCCTGCAAAAAATGAACATTTGAAGCTACTTTCTTTATATTATGTGGAGCGGAAGTCTGAAAGTGGAAATTGTAGGCAGCATAACTAGCATGTCTAGAGTTGTTATAGCTAAATGATTCAGGCTTTTCTAGTCAAGTTGGAAGCCAAGAGTTGTTCTTCATTTTTTTGGCGTTTTGTTTTGGATGTCTGATACGTGCATGTCTTTTGTTGTTGCAGGAGTGTTGCTCCCTCTTCCATGGTCTATTAGAATGAAGATTGCCTTTGGTGCAGCAAAGGGACTCGCTTTTCTTCATGAAGCTGAAAAACCTGTCATCTACCGTGATTTTAAGACATCTAACATTCTCTTAGACCAGGTTAGTAACTTAAAAGCCTTGCAACTGTTGCCTGGAAAAAGCCTTTGAAGTATTTTTCAACCCGAGTTGAAACTATTGCAAGGAAGAGTTAATGTAGAAAGGCCTGCTAGATGCTATGAGAAGGAATGTTCGATCCAGTCTTGTTATAATTTCACCAACCTGAGCTTAGAATCGTTTGTTGTCATGCATATTTCTGAGCAGGACTACAACGCAAAGCTCTCTGACTTTGGCCTTGCAAAAGATGGACCTATGGGAGACAAAACTCATGTTTCCACTCGCATAATGGGGACTTACGGGTATGCAGCACCTGAATATATAATGACAGGCAAGTTTCCCAGCTCTGCTAATGTTATGCACAGCATTCAGAATGAAAGGGACCAATTTCCTGTCGGCCTCCGACATGCTCAAGCAAGTTAGGTCTTACACACTGCCTGTCTAATTTTCATTCAGGGCATTTGACTCCAAGAAGTGATGTATACAGCTTCGGTGTTGTTCTTCTTGAACTTCTGACAGGAAGAAAATCATTAGACAAATCACGACCAGGCCGCGAGCAGAACCTAACGGATTGGGCTCTTCCCTTGCTTAAAGAGAGAAGGAAATTGCTCAACATTGTGGATCCAAGATTAGAAGGAGACTATCCTATTAAAGGATTTCAAAAGGCGGCAATGCTAGCTTATCATTGCTTGAACCGAAATCCGAAAGCTAGACCTCTGATGCGAGATATCGTTGATTCCTTGGAGCCTTTGCAAGAACCTGAAGATGTTCCGAACAAAAAAAACTGTGTTCACTGTGATTAATAATGGTGTAGCGGATGTCGAGTTAAAAGGAAAAGAAGATTCAGTGTAACTGACATGAGTCCTGTGTATTTTGATTTTGCCAAGTTTTCTTCTGTTTAAAAAGAGAATTTTTTTCTCTTTTTTTTTCTTGCGTTAGATAGCTAGCTTTTCTCGTGCGTGACTAAAAGAAAATAAAATTATGCCTTCACTCCTTCCTATTTGTTGTTTTCTTTTAATCCTAGGGCCAAACATGATTGTGATGTATGGTAATGAGAGTTGGATTTAGTGTACAAGTGAATACCAACACCCATATGCACTCAACTTTAAGATTTAGCCATGGTTTGGTGAGAAGACCTAGCTAAGATTTAGCCATGTTCCATCCATGTCAACCAGCCACACAAGCTATTCGGGCCTTAGGCTAGGTCAATCTCCTAGCATGTCTTCTTGTAGCCATGGTTTCAACCACTACTCTTCTCTTCCTGGAGATACGCTATGATTGGTAATAAAAAGAAAACCCTGGATTGAAAGGCAATTAAGCTAATTAAAATGCTCTTAGTATAGCTTTTTGATAGCTCAATTGGCGGTGAGGTTTTGAGTTTGTTTTTCGGTGGTTATTTTTTTTAGGATCACTAGAGACTTATATGATTGTTAAGTTCAGAGTTTATAAAACTAATCGAGATACACATAAACTAATCCGAATATTTAAATAAAAAAAATAAAAAAAAATCTTAACATGCGCAAGGACGACAGGCGAAAGGAACAGACGAAGTTGAGTGGTAAGTGACCCTTTTTTTTTTTTTTTGGTAATTGCTGGAAGTATCTCAATCAAGAGAAGTTTGCAGGGTTACATCAAGGGAGACTGGCTGCATGCTATCTTGACTTGCTCTGGAAAGTTGAAGTCAGTGCTTCAAGACACAAGACAGAAGGCAGGCGTAGTTTCATGGAAATATTGGACTCTGGCCGTCTTGAAGTAACAATTATAAAACTAGTAGCTAGGGGTTAAATTTGATTTTTCAAATTAAGAACTTGGAGCTCACTCCTCGAGCGGGACAGTACTCGTTGGTAGGTCGCTAGTAGTATCTCAGGAAGAGAGATGGCGTCGAGTTTATGCTGCAAGTAAATCATAATAATAGCTAAACTAATAATATCTTAGTACTGTACGAGATAGATAGATAGATAGATAGCACAAGCTCAAGTGGCCCACGAGGGAGAATTATGGCGGAAGAAGTTACGTATCAAGCTAGGGTGGTGAGTCGGCGTCCCAGTGTGAAAACAATTTCAGTGGCCATATATAGTGGGAGACTCTTCTTCTCCTTTGTCTGTAGTAAGTAGGATCCAAGGGGAAATATAGCTAGCTAGGAGCTGCTAGGGTCAGCTAGTCTCTTCAATATTCAATGTTGTAGGTGGTTGTTCATTTCTCTCGAGGAAATTGCCATGAAGACTGACTAAAGGGGCACGAGCGCTCGCTTCTTCCATCCATCGTCAGGTCAGTTGAAATTTCCACTTTCCACTTCTTCCTTGGAAATTAATGTTTACGAAAACATTAAATAAATAAAAAAGAAGAAGGCATCTTGTCATGTGTGTTTGCTTGCTGGGAAACGTGACGTGCTAACATAATTTTGTAGCTCTCTATATATATATTCTCAATTTCATGCATCTGTTGGGATGCAGCCTAGCTAGCTTGGTGGTGCAAATACATACATATATATATATATATAAATAAAGAATTAAGAGAGTGAATCAGTGGGGCTATATATATAATATATATGGCTCCTACGTACCACGCAGTAGTTAATTAAGTTTATAACTAACACATACCACTAATCATTAACTACAAAATAATACGTCTAATTAATTAATAATTGCATGTAGTTGATAGAAAACCAATAACCACTTAGCAAACCTCCTTGATGAATTTCCATGCATGCAGCTGCTTACTTTTTTCTCTTTTTCTTTTTCTTTTTCTAGTTTGATTTGGATAAGTATGCGCATGTGTTGATATATGTGGTGTATGATGTTTTTTAAATATATTTTTTTAATTTATAAATATATTAAAATAATTTCTACCTCAAAACAAATGCACTTAAATACAAGAGAAAACACAGTACCAACACAGTCAAGTGGACTTTCTTTTCATTTGCCACCTATGTTCTTTAGCTAAGCTATCCCTAATTACTATATATATTGTTAGATTTGTTTATTTTTGTGTTTCAAATATGTTTTTGAAAAAAATATAAATTTTATTTTATTTTTTTATTTATTTCAAATTAATATATATTTTTTGTATTCATATCATATTGATGCGTTGATATTAAAAATAATTTTTTAAAAAATAAATAAAATATTATTTTGATGTATCTATAAGTAAAAAACACTTTCAAAAACAATCACAACCATCCTCTCAACACCCCCATGGATCACCACCACCATCCAGGAGTTCAACCTAATTTTTTTAATGTATGTTGGGCATTGTAATAATTTTTGTAATTACAATTTGAAATAATAAATTAAAAAAATATAGATTTTAACTTTTTAAAACCAAAATCTTAAAAAAATCCAATAAGATCTTTTTGAAACTATAATATTAATTAATTAAATAATTAATTTTTAAATTTATAATTAAAATAAAATACAATTGCATCATATTGCACTATAAAAATAAATAAAGCCTTAATAAGAACATAAAAGAAGGAGGAAATGTGTTAAATGAGAAGGTAATAGATAAGATTATCGAGGCAGTATTTAGTTTTTAAATTATTTTTTAAAAAAAATTTTAGATATATTAAAATTATATTTTTTAATATTCTCTACTGATTTTAATATGGTAATGTTAAAACTAAAAAAAATAAAATAAAATTATTTTAATTAAAAAACTATTTTAAAATGCCTAAAGAAGGGAAGGGTTTAAAAAAAAGTTAGGGGAGGGGAAGTGGGAAGGGAAGCGGGTGACGCCATTAGGTAAACGTCATGCATATAAAAACCCCGTCCACATCATCCACGTGGACCCACTATATTCTCTTTCTTTTTTTCTCATTCACACATTGCCCATGACAAAGTTTTTTTTTTTTTACATGGCCAATAAAAAACTAAAAAAAAAAAGTGCAATCAATAAAAGATTTATTACTGAGTAATTTGTTAAGAAAATAATATAAATTGTGTTGATCCCATCAACGGAATCTTTTAATTATTTTTTATTTTAACAGGTTGCATGTTGAGAATAGCGGCCAATAAAAATATTTTATTTCTCAATTCTTTTTCATAGTTGTGCTGTATTTGCATGTTTATTTTTTTTTTGATCATGATATTTAAAAAAAACCTTCAAATTATTAAATAAATCTAGTTTGTGACATTATCTATGAATTAATTAATTCTTTATAAATTAAAATTCATATAAATTAAATTATAGGGATGTATAATGAGGAGGATTATTATACTTACGTGACTTGCATTTCTTGAACTAATATATAAATATCATAATAAATTTTATTTATTTACTTTGTTTGTTTTCAAAAAAGTAATTTTTGAAAAATTATTTTCCAAACTTTCTTGTGTTTGTTTGCCATTATAAAAGTTGGTCAACAAAAAACACTTTTCGGTTAAAGAAAAATTTGATTTGGTTTCCAGAAAAGTATTTTCCTTTTATTTTGGGCGGAAAACACTTTTCTGAAAGTTGTGAAAAATTTAGAAATGTCATATTATCTGCTGATTATATCAAATTTGATCCTCAAACTTTTGATTGCTATATATATTTTGTTTTGAATATTTGTTTTTCAATTTCTTCACTTAGAAATTTGATTTTTATATTAACTTTGATCCTTATTTTTATAATTATTATTTGTTTTTTCCTTGTCATTTTTAATTAATTGAAATTTTTTATCTATCAAATTTGGTCCTCATTCTTTTAATTGTTACTTATTTTTTTGAAATAGTTTATGAAATGTTAATTATTATTATTTTAATTTCTTTATCTTTTAATTTTTTATATTTGATCTTTATTATTTTGATTATTATTTATTTTATTTGAGATAATTTATGAAATTATATTTTTTTTCAATTTCAGTTTCATTTAACTTTTTAATTTGTAAGATTTATTCCTCATTATTTTAATAAACTTGAAAAAAATAAAACATCAATAAGTTATTTTTCAGTTTATTTTTCATGACATAACCAAATACTAAAAAATATTTTCCAACTTATTTTCCATTACACAACCAAGTATCAAAAAATAATTCACCTTTACAAAATTTATATATATATATATATATATATATATATATATATATATATATATATATATATATATATATATATATATATATCAGAGTAATTTTTTCCATGACAATGATAGATATACCCATCACTGCCATAATCAAGCTAGTACATAGGCTCATTTCGGTCGGTGGGAAACTTGACCTTTGATAATTAGTATTTAATCATCACTCATGAAAAAAGCAAACATGAAGGTGTTGTTTCTCGAAGTTTAAATTATTTTTAAAAAAATATTTTTAATTTAAAAATATATTAAATATTTTTTTAGTGTTTTCTAATAATTTGATATACTAATATAAAAAATAAAAAAATATTTAATATATTTTTAAACAAAATAATTATTTAAAAAAATACTATACATTACAATCTCAAATACTCTAAAATTTCATTATATTTTAAATAAGGGTTTATTATAGACTAACTGAGTCGATTATATTCTATTAAAGAATTAAAAAAATAATTTATCTATTTATAAGAAAATATGGTTTTAATAATTTAACTAATTTTTTTATAACCACTTTATTGATATTTTTTTTAATTAATCAATGGGTTTCATAACTCAGCAATATCACCTTATATATTTACGCAAATCTATATATTGTGTGTGCTTGTATATTTTATTTTATTTTATTTTTCTCTTAATATTATTGGATGATTTTGGTAGCCAAGACCAAGTTATTTCACTAATATATATATATTAGTGAAATAACTTGTAGAGATACAATTATTATATATTTGTAGAGAAGCGGCCAAACCCCACAAAAGCTTAGGAATAATAGTAATAATAAATATCATCTTGCACTCCTTCTTTGTCTTTTGTATTTTCCACCAAAAGATTGAACATACATCTCGCCGACCCCCTTTTCTCTTGGTGTGAATAATCAACAGAGTGACCATGAGTGAAGTTTCTCCGACCAGAGAAAACTCCATGTATGTTCTTTTACTATGCTTTCCATTCCTTTTTATCCCTTCTCTTTCATCTCTTCGATGGAGAAGTATGGAGAAATGCTCATGAAATTAAATGAGCACTTTCTATATATGCAGCTAATTCTGGATATCAAGCTAGGGTTTTAAGTTCTGATCTTTCCCTATCCTTCTTAGATTCTATTATATATATTATCAAAGCTACTATGAGATCCATCCATCCATCCATCCATCCATCCAATGTATGTGTTTCTCTTAAAATTCGAAGCAAGACTTCTTTCTTCCTCTTCTTCTTCTTCTTCTTCCTCTTCCTCTTCCTCTTCCTCCTCCTCCTCTTCTTCTTGAATTAGTAATAGGGACATGATTTGATCTCGAGAACTCTTTCATCTCACTACTTGTAAGCAATACTGTGAAAAAATCTTTCTGATTATCGAAGAAAGAGCTAAGTTAGTGTTTTTTTAATTATATTTATTGGATTCCATCCATATATATATATAGATCTAGATCTTTAAGAGCTAAAATTAAACACAGTTTGATATTTTTTCTCTCCCAAGATTAGTTTGTGTTGATTTCCTGCAGGTGCATATATAAATCCAATTTCCTGGTACCAAAAAAGTTATTTTTACCCTCATATATTTATTTTTGTAAGGGAAAAGAAAATGGAATATAGCCTCATGATGTAAACACAGCTAGCCGTCGCAAGCTCGTCGATATCAACGTCCCCACCATGATTATTATATGCAATAATGCACTTTCAGTTTTATTAAGATGATCTCTTCACTACTGCGGTAGTGATTAATGTTTTTCATTCTTTAGCTAACAATATATAACCATTTTGCTTTCAGTACTTGATGCTTCAACTATATATATATATATATATATATATATATATATATATATATATATAATGTTTAGAATTTTTTTGT
>Ga0325414_1000270_pt1 | contig 38461 bp, 21 predicted proteins | sample PopdelMetagenome_8_FD_206183 | JGI IMG/M metagenome (GOLD analysis project Ga0325414, IMG submission 206183) | Populus deltoides microbial communities from Bellville, Georgia, United States - Leaf-PdKOR-R3 | ecosystem: Host-associated > Plants > Phyllosphere > Phylloplane/Leaf | place: USA... | reverse complement strand
AATGGTTGGAGGAAATGAGAGATTGTCACTAATATGGGATGCCATTATTGTTGTCTAGAGGCTGACGTTGGGTAGGTGACATTATTAGTACTATGTTGTCGACATTTAATAAAAGAACCTTAGTTGCCCTTATCTTCCACTACTCCCCCTATTCACCAACCAAACCACCAACCATTATTATGATGATATAGAATTGTCCTTCAGATTTTTAATTTGAAGTTTAAAAAAAGTTTACAACTTAACCCAATAAAAACTTTACCTTGAAGAACCAAATTTATATGTAATTGATCACCCCCACCCTATGCCTATAACGAGACGCGAATAAGAAGTATAAATCATAATGAAGTTTATCAATCCTTCAAAATGTTTGTAAGTTCAATTAATAACTTAGCATGTGAATAACTCAACCACACAAAGAGACATAAGTACACAATATGCGACCACTTGTGGATAAAATTCATCAATTGAATAAAATTTTTTTATATAAGAGTATTTATATGTAAACCCTAAAACTAACAGGTCAGTAATGCATCCAATTTAAATAAAACCCAAACTAATTAAAATGAGGTTTAAAATAATATAAATAAATAGTCTAAGATTATTTTCACCCTTTATCGCGAATGATAGTGAAAAACACTAAAGAGAAATAATTGTTAAGGAATTCTTGGCAAATAAAAGCCTGATGCCTTGTAAAATAAAAAATAAGTTTTGACCAATTAATTCTTCTTGTTTGATATGAAATCATTGTCAAACTAGTAAGCCAAAGATTGTCATATAAGTTTCCAATAATATTAAGGACTTCTTGTAGTGAATGAAATCTATAAATATTAAGGAAACAATGTTTTTTTTTTTTATTATTATTATTACACTTTGCTCCAACTATAAACACATTGTTCACTCTCATCTAGATGAATTAGTGGGCTTAAAGTATATCATCGAAAAGGTGCAAATTTCTAGTTCCCAACTCAATTAGAATTACATCTAAATTCCTTTTGTAACTCCATTTATTACCTAAAAAGTAGACAAAGGTCTAGAGTGACAGATTTGAACATTTTTAACTCAATCCTCTTGACTTAGCCCATTGAACTTCTCTTGGTTCCACTTCATTTTAGGGCTCAGAATAGACCTGGTGGACACTCCTAATGAAACCTTTGATGTCATAGCTAGTATCGCATCACTCTCTCTTCTAAAAAAGATTTGACCTCAAATCATCTCCTACATCAAACAAAAAAAGATTGTAAACTTTGAATATAGCACTAACATTATGTTCACCTTTTAGATCTACTTTGTAGGCATTGACTCCTTCAAGGATCCTGAATGAACCATCTCCTCTAAGCATCAACTTTGATTTTCTATGTCTAAGAAACCTCTCTTTGTGCATTTGAACCCAAACTCATTCTTTTGATTCAAAGACAACCCCTTTTCATATTTTGCTTTCTTGGAATGCTTACTTCTCATTCTTTTTCTCAACATGTTGTGATACCTTCCTAAACAATGCTTTCATCACATGTGCTTTTCTATTGTTATCAAGTCTAACCCTTTCATCAACAAGTAAAAAAAATCAAATGTAATAGAGTTAAACCATAAACTATTTTAAATGGTGAATAATTTTTCAAATTTAATAGATTAGCACATAACAAATTTTTTATAACATATTAAAAAAATCATAAATATTCAATATGCTCACCTAGAATTTTACTATAAATATCATCAAAGTAATCAACAACAAAGCTACCTATGAATGCACACAATATCTGATTCATCAATATCATTAAATTACTATGTATAATAGTACGATTAAACAACATAACTAACCATTTAAACAATCTATATTTAGTCTTAAAGTTATTTTTTCCTTCACCCCTTTCTTTCATCTTAATTTAATAATAACTAATTTCAAATCATTCTTACTAGACATACAAGATTTATGCAACTCATTAAAAATATCATCAAGTCTAAGGATAGGATGTCTATATTTTACTATACTATTGTTGATTGCATCATTTATCAATGACAAACCATTATGGATCTCATCAAAAAATACATAGCAAAATCTAGACAACAAATTCAACCTTTTATTAGAAAGCCTTACGAAACTCTGATCGATCTGAAATTTTAACCTTAGCTAAAAACAAATCTATGGAAACATCTGGCAAAATTTCAACTTGATCTAATGGTTGAATCCAAAATTATACTTGTTGGAGTAAAGATGCATAATAGGACAAATTAAGCTCAAATCCAAATTTGATTATCCTATATCATCCTCAAAATCCTGTAACAAAGATATAGCAACACTAGAAATAAAAATAATCAAGATTGTTAGTGTTAAAATATGTCTTCTTATACACAAGTAAATCATAGACATGTCATAAAAATAAGCACTCTTGATCACACTCTCTTTTGTATAGATGCTCAAGTGTTTACTTATATTTTCTACACTCTCTTCTTTTCTCATCCTTATTTTCTTATCTCCACTCTCAACTTCAATTGATATTTTTTCTCCCTTGGCTGAATTTGTAGTCTTTTCTATCCTTTTCTATTTTTATTTTCCTTAAGGTTCACTTTATTTTTACTCTTTAAACTCACGACGTCACTTGGTGTATTTGTATTCTCGACTTTGCTTTCTCTTTTCAGCTTTAATTAGTATTGTTTAAGCATTTGAAGCTCTTTTTTTACCATTTTTTACCTCCAATAACACTATATGAAAACAGTAGTTGATAATAACTTCAGATAAGCACGTCTTACTAACCATTTTCGTATATATTTTTACATGGTAACATGGCCCCACATTGTTATATTATCATTCCAACTTCATTTTTCCTTATCAATTTTATTTGGTCTTCATAAACCTGTCCAGGTGATAATGATGCAAGAGTGCATGTCCTTTCATCCATCTCAAAAGAATACATATTTTTAAATCCAACATGCTTGGCCTTCCTATCAAATTGCCAAGGTCGTCTTAACAATAAATGACTAGCATATATAGAAACCACATCATACAAAATCTCATTCCTATACTTTCCAATTGAAAAAGAAATAAAAACCTAATTAATCACCATAAATTCACCACATTCATTCAATCATCGAAGTTTATAAGGTTTATCATGCTTAACATTGTTTAGATTCAATTTCTTAACAAATATAGTACGAGCAACATTATCACAACTTTCACTGTCAATAATCATACTATACACCTTATTACTAATGTGACATCTAGTATGAAAGGTGTTCTTTTTTCATTGTTCATTTACCAATTTCATAGTAATTTTCTAATCATGAGAACTTCTTTTCTTGTTTTTCATTTCTTGGTTGATATCATTTTTAATGCATTTTATTCCTATGTTTTGAATGCTGATAAAAATTTATAGACGAAACTGCTGAACAGATAGCTGAATGCTATGAATAGGCAGGACTTAACGATGTTGCAAAGATTTGTTGAATATAGAGATTGAGTATCTAGCATGATTGATATAATCAATCCAACAGCTTCGTCAATTTGGAATTCCATTTTCAGTTTGAGCTTTGAAATATAAAGGAAGTTAAATTTTGAAACAACCAAAAACTTCATATTTCCTATTTGCTAGATTGGGAGATAATCAATGGTGACTGATTCGAACTTGAGTATACAAATGAATGACCTCCAAATTCAAGCTTGCCTCAGGATTCAGGATATTATCCGATTCGTATCCATAAAAAGGAATTTGGAAACCATTTTAGTTTTCCATCAAGTCATTGTTTCTCTGAAAACTCGAACTTGTAGTCTTGTGCTTCAGTGACTGCAAAACCCAAGATCTTAATCATTGTACTATGCATAGACCCCCTCAGGAATTAGAACGCATTGACCAGAAAATAAAAGGAATGGAAGGTGGTTTAATTCACAAACGTGGATTTTTTCTCTTATACCCCCCTAAAGTGCAAGAACTCGTCTGGGCCAAACCGTTATATGTACAGTAGAAAACACCAAAAAAGCCAAAAAAAAGCTCTCAAAACAACAAGAGGCAAACCTTAATGTATTCGATCCCTAGTATACAACAAAATCGAGAGCCACCACCAAGCTGAACCCTGTGCGACAAGTTTTTATCATATATGGTGACCTATTACGGGGCAAATGGAAAGGATGGTTTCTTGATGTTTGATTTCTTCTTTCTCCATAGAAACTTTCTCCACAAATTTACACCTCCCCTTTTCTTGCTAGGTACAATGGCCAAAGAATTAGTTGCAAAACCATCATCCTGGTGTTTAATTCCATTCAAAACGAGTGTCTTCTCAAGAGGCTCGATCACCTTATTGGAAATGACGGTGGAACTGGTATTGCTATCGCTTTCTTTGCACTTGACTGATTTGGTGTCCTTCACTTTATCGGTGTCCTCTGCTAGCATCTGATCTAGCAAAGAGGACCTCTGGATCGGTACCTTGTTCTTGGGTGTCAAGGCTGTGCTTGTGGAAGTGGTGACAGAGATCGTATTTGTGTCAGTGGATGTAGAGATGACCTTGTCAAACAGGGCTGCTTCGCTTGGCGAAGCCAATGCCTTTAACTGCTTCCCTAGGTTTAGAATTGTCTCTTGGCACTCAGCCAACTTTTCTGAAGCAGCCGTTATCTCCCAATCCTGCAAGATTTAGGAAGCCCTTGGTTCAACAATGAGATATGTGTACATGTAATTTAGAGAATTTATACGTAACAAACATCAGATACACAAATAATATAAGTAGAATAGAAGATAGCACATAATTGGAATGAATAATTGTTCAGATATTCTAGCTATTCCTTCTGCCTTTTGGGAGAACGAGAATGTACTGCATATTAACAGAAAAAATCAGTTTCTGTTCTTTTCACTGATACTAAAAAGGTCAGGTGGTTTTGGCAAAGTTCAGCAGTTTTGCATGAAGTAGAAGCTTACAGATTTCAAATAATGTAAGCCGAGACCTTTTCTGTTGCATTAGACAATGACCCTTCAATGTAAATCCCAACGGCTTAACATTTCGTATTCTTCATGGGAATCATAACTATACACAGAACTTCATCCAAACCCAGGAAAATGAGCTGAAGTTAATTTTCAGGTAAAGCAGAAGATCAAATGCCTCATTTCTCCAAGAGAAGGGTTGATAGGATTCAACTGACCCCATATGCAAATTGACTTCCGCGAACTTGGGAAAAATCTAGTATTTTGTTAGAGTTGAAAGTACAATTCTTAAGGAGTTGTATGTTCTCTATGCCAAGCAGTACTGCCATTCTCTACGAGATTTTATAACTTACCAAAGAAGTTAAATATAAAGGCAATCTTTATTTGTCTATATGTAAATAAATAAATAAAAGCTCTGTAAAAAAATGCTTAAACTGCATTAGCAAATGAAAATAATTTGTATACACAAGGTGGCATGATATGAACTTACAGTCCGGAGTTGGCTCTCATCCTGATGGAGTTCAGAGTTCGGGATTTCATTTTTCGTCATACTGAAAATAAAAAATATCAGATAAATGAGATTTCTCAATAATGCAGGTAAATTGTTTTATTATTATTATTATTATTATTATTACTATTAATATTAATATTTTTTTTAAGAATCAGCCAATTTTTTGAGGAAAAATTACAAGTTAGACAACTTTTTGGGCCATGAAGAGTACGGCATCCTAAAATGCAGGATAACTAGTTAATTCTATCTAGCATGTATTATGTTAACTTCATCTACTGTTGTGGGCCTACTTTTATCTTCAAAAGAAGGAAGTCATTTAAAAATAAAATCCGATACCTTTCTAGTTGGATCTGTAGTTCTAGACATGTGGCTTCCAATTCTTCACAGCAACTCTTCTTGTTCTCAAGTTCCATTTCCAAGGTAGATAATTTTTGGTGAGCCTTATTTAATTCAACTTTGGCCTCTGCAAGCTGTGTATCAACATCTTCTTTCATCAACTTATGGTTTTCAATTTGGCTCTCAAACATTGCCTTCAAACCTCTCAAAGTTTCTAAATCTGTTTGCAAGCTCTCAATGGTTTTCTCTGATTCCTTAAGTTGATTCATCAAGGACTCGCTCTTATCAGAAGCTAACTGGAGTCTCGCTTCCAAGTCTCTCTTTGCAGAGTCAATATTAGTCAACTCCTCTCCTATCTTTCTATTTTCGTCTCTGATAGTAGATTGATGACATTCATCCTTCTTCTCAAAGTAGTTGTGATGTCCATTTGAAGCAACAACCTCTGCTTCATACTCACTCCGTGATTCATCCCAATCAAAATGCTTCTTAACTGCATCTCTCATGCTTGAAACATCTTGGATGGAAAAGCAGTGGTTCATAATCCAGTCCAAAGCAGTAACTAATTCTTGGGCAAACATGTTCACATCAGATTTTCCATTCAAAAGATCATAACAAGCATGGACAAATTCCTGTAATACAGCACATAGTTCAGACGTTTTCCACTGCAAAACACGGACCATGTAGCCTGGAGGTGTTTCTGTATTCTTAAATGGAAAAAAATCCCCATCCTTTCTGGTCAAGGTCTCTGAGTTACCATAATCAGCATATGAGAAAGCGATCCCTTCAATAAGCTCAATAATCTTGCAGAGTGATTTGCCGAGATCTGACTGGACTTGCTGATGGCTCTTATCCATCGACAAGGCCTCAGCTTCAATAACTCCACCTGGTGAATCAGTCACTGAATACATAGATTTCCATGAGATGTATCCACCAACATGAGGGGAGTTTAATCCATTTGAATGTGTTGAGCTTTGCCTTGTATCAACATATTCTGCAGGGCTTGCATGATTTATATTTGCCAGAGCTATTCTAACATCCTCCAGTATTTCACAAGGTTTTCTTTGTGTGACACGATTTTGCTCCAACACGACTTTCAGAATGTCGTGTAGCCAACCGGAAGCTTTGTCTTTAGACTTGATCACCTGGTTTGATACCCCAGAGCGAGATTCTGATACTGGAATTATCTCATGACCAATTGCATTAACATTGTCAGAAGAAGCATGAGGACTTTCGAGCTGCTTATCAACTGAGACTATTGCAAGTCTTTCCATTTCAGCAAAGTCATCCATCAGGGATATATCTGAAACTCCTATGGTTCTGTTTGTTGGTGACCCTTTTTGCTTTCCCTGTTTGAAGTGCTCCATTTCTGAAATCAAAGCAGAAGCCCAAGATTCAGCAGAACTAACCTTATCATCACTGGCAATCTCAGACATTGAGGCCAGAGAGAGCTCCTGTGGCATATGCACGCTCCTCGATCGCTCTAAGGTTATCTGTCCTTTTGGCAACTCATCAAAAAGTGACTCAACCTGTGATAATTTGGAAGCTGTGCGAGCATACATGGTTCTCGATAATTGGAGCTCATTTGTTTTTTTATCAAGGGCTTCTTTAAGAGTCTTGTTTTCTTCTTCCATGGCACATAACTGCTCAGTCAGAAAGTTGATCTTTTTGCTGGGAGATTCAGCAGAGTTTCCAACAGCTGAGTCAACCACTAAACCAATAGGACTACAATTTGACCTTCTCCTGCTCACTTCAACTGAATCTCTTCCAAGGATTTCTACTTCACTTTTCATTTTAGCCAAGGCAGCAGGGCCAGGCAACCGCTTGCGGACTAGGAGACGCAGCCTCTGACATTCTGCTTCTAACTTTGCAATTCTTTTCACGCTCTCTAAGTGTTGCTTGTGAGATGAATCAGCTGTTCTGCGGTTAAACTCTCTTTCCTCATTTCGGATCTCAAGCTCCTTATCTAGCACGCGTACTTCATACTTGAGAGAAGCACTATCTTTTTCTGTGGACTCTAACCTACCCATCAGAGCAATAAAATCTGCCTCCACCTGAGCCTTTTGCTTACTTAAATCTTCAACCAACCTTTCTTTTTCTAAGAAAGCCTTACTTAGATTAGCCTTCTCAATACCTATTTTCGCAAGCATTTTACCAGTGTCTGCCAGCTTCTCTTCCAAAATCATTTGGGACTTTTCAAACTCATTGGATGTCTTCATCACAGCATCATGAATCCTTCGCTCCTGCTCTTCTCGAACGAAACGTAGCTGCTGCATACACTCCTTGAGGGCTGCATCCAGATGAGTCAATCTTTCTTCTCCAGCAGCTCTTTGCTGTAAGGCTTCATCTAATTCTTGCTTTAGAGACAGTGCTTTTGCTTCTGCTTTCTCTTGGACTATTAACAATCAACAATCATAGAGCATACAAGGTTAAGAAGACCTTTGACAATGTGAATTGATAAATGGGGCATAAGAACCTTGCCACTAAAGTACTGAGACGTAATAATATTTGGTAATTTACCTGCCATGGCTTCCATTGCCAGCTTGGCTTGTTTCTTTGCAAGATCATCTTTGGCATTACACTCAGACAGGGCATATGAAAGCCTCTCACTCAAAATTTTCAGATCATTCTCCAATTCTGCCTTATTATCCAAGAGTGTCTGTATCTGGAACATCCAAATTTGTTAGTAATCATCCAAAATTTAAATCATTTCCAAAAATAAATGTGATTTATTTGTCGAACTTCCAGCAAGCAAGGACTTGCCAAGCTGATTTATCTCTCTTCTGTGACCAGTTTTAAAGTTTCCATGCACGTTTCTACACACTAAACCTAGAGAGAACTCACTTGATTGACCTCAATAAATCACTAAACACCATAACACAAGAGTAATTATTTCTAGTTTACACAGAAGAGTCCCATTGGAGTAGAAAATCCCTTCCATGACAGGCTTTATGGATTGAAGTGAATCATGGTTCAGTACGCGGAATTGAGATCAGAATTAGTAAGCAGGTGACTCTCCTCAAAGAGAGTGATCAACTCTTCCCTCCATATCCCATCCCTATCAGAAAAATAAAATAGGGGAACTAATAACCATGTTGATTTGTCATTGACTATCACTTGGAATACATTTCTTCAAACATCACAGACAGCAAATATTTTGAATTTTTGGTTTGGGAACATTGTTTCAACTGTTCTTTCAAGTCATTTAGTAAATCAGGATAATGTCTAGATTTTTCAAGCTAGCACAATGAAGGATTTCAAAGTCAAGTCTCCACTAGCATACGAGGAGAATTCTTATCACCTAGGCAGGATGACATCCCCACTGCCTTAACTAAACTTTTGAAAAAGGCATTACCAAACCAATCTGGATTAATTGTGGACCAAACGTCGAGGCTGGTTTATTTGACGGTGAACTTCAATAGAACATTGCAACAAGTTTTAATTGTCAGAGTCACCGCAGTTATCAAATGAAATCAACCAAGAATAAACTACAGTGAACAGTGAAGGCTGACTCCTGTAAATCAGAAAAGCAGCGATTTGTGTTCTTGTATATGACATGCAAAGACAATTAGACCAGCAAAATCTGATCTTTAAACAAGCAAAATAATTTGGTTATCTGATCAAAATCAGGCACAAGAAAAAAGGTGATCTTTTTAGTGTATATTTGAGGGGAAATTGATTGGGGTTTTTCAAGAATAATTGAGACTTCTGCTCACAAAGAACATACATTGTGGGATCAAAGAATAAAAAGTTGCATTAACAGATGATTCTAATAGATTGCATTAATATACAGAATTGAATAGGAGTCCCAGAATTTCAGTGATTTACCTCTTCTTCTTTTGAAGAAAGTTCAACTTTAGGATCAGTTGCAGCAACAATCTTGTCTGTAGATTTCTTCCTCCACAGCCATGTTTTATGGTCCATGACTTCACTCACTACAGCCAGCACTTCAAATCACTAGAAGTCTTCATGAACTGCAGCAAATAAAAACAAGATTAAGAACCATCAAACACCCCCTTTATCTTATATAATACAGACTAGAGCATGTAAAGAAAACAAGATTTTCCTACCATTAAAAACATTTAACATGCATGGATCATTAAACCATGAAATGTCGACATCTTGATCGATGCACAGAAAACTTGATCAGATTTTCTTGAATAAAAATTGAGCTCAAAACTAGAAAGAAAAGAAGCTCTGGATAAAGAGAAGAGAATGCAAGACAGAAACACAATTGATATCACAACGTGCAATGCTTATGATCCTGCCGACAAATATAATAAACGAAGGGGAGCCCTCAAAGAAGAAGAGAAAGATAAAGAGAGAGAAATTAAGACAACACTGTCTCACTGTAAGTCTGTAAATTGGAAAAATAACGTCCGTACTGTAGACAGAAATAAAGACTCTGTGAACATTTGTGTACGTGTGTCTGCAAGGACACTGTACCTTGGCTTTCCTAAAGAAAAGTCAAAGTACTTATAAGTTTTATTTGTGGATTTTGTCTGGGCTATATCACTAATTATTTTATTTTTTTTAATTTTGAATTAAACTAAATTTAATCTTGAATTTAAATTTTTTAATTTGAATATTTTAAAATATTTTAAAAAAACAAGACACGACATCTTTTATAAAAAAATCTGATTTAAAAATAAAAAAATATTGACAAAGGAATAAAAATCTAGATAAAAAAATCTATTTTTAACTATAAAATAATTTTTGATATTCAAATAAAACATTTAAAATTAAATTTAGTTTGATACGAAGTTGAGAATATATTTTGGTAATTTAATTTTTTATTTGATATCTTAACTTTTGGTAATAGATTTTGATATTATAATATAAGATGTTTTTCAAGAATGTTTTTTATTTGAAAATATATTAAAATAATTTTTATTTTTATTTTTAATATCAATACATCAAAACTATAAAAAAAAAATATATTTTTTAATATTTTTTTAAGATAAATGTATTTCTTTAAATGCACTTCAATAAAGTTTTAGAAAATCGAAACTTGATTTGATTTTTTATTTTAATTTTCAAATAAGGTAATGTAACATATATTTTTTTCATGATACAATGTCCTTTGGAGTGGATTTTGTTTTTTGGTAAACAACAACAAAAGACCAACTATATAAATATATGTAGAAATTTCAAAGCTAATATAAAAAAATAAAATAAGTTCATTCATTGAAAACAAAAAATAAGTTTTTCATGAGAAAGATAAGAAATAATATGCCAATATTATCACTATTTTTAGGGTTGGGGGGGGGGTGAAATCATAGTTCATAACCTCCATTTTTTTACATATATTTGTGATTATCTAAATAAAAGATATTACTTTATATTATTCAAATTAAAAACAATCATGAAAAAGTTAGATATTAAATAAAAAAGTAATTAATTCTTATATAATATGTATAATAAAAAGCTAAACCTATGAAATTAGTCACATATAAAAATGTAAGAAAATAATTTTAATATTTCATTTAAATAAAAATGCTGGTGTATATAAGGAGAATATCGATTTACTTCATGTAAAAAACATTGAGAAGCTTGTAAAGAGAAAATATAAAACATATATAAAAAATATTTTTTTCAAACTTAATTGATTCCTAGCCCCAGATATTCAGTAGACATGGATTTATCACCGGTTGCAATTGAAATAATTGCACTGTGTGACCCAATGTAAGTTGTCCCATCCCACATTTAATGAAATGTGAGTACAACGTGCGGCAAATAAAAGTAACATGTTTTTAATTTTTAAAAACAATATATTAAAATAATATATTTTTTTATTTTTAAAAATATATTTTAATATTAACATATAAAAAATGATGTATAATTATTAAAAAAAATTGTTTAAAAAAATAAAAAAAAAATTAATTTTTTTAAAATATAAAAATAAATAGATTATTATCACAATAACTGATTCCTGTCAAGGAATGACAGCCGTTTACTTGATTTTTTTTATTAACGTGGATATCCGAACTAACTTGTGCGCACCTCAACTAATTTCACGGGTCCTGAAATTAAAGACCATATTAGCCTTCAGTGGCCCTGAGATTTATGGGACTCGAACTAGTAACATTTAGGGAGCAAATTTAGGGTCTAACCAGTTGAGATACACCCCTCATGGTTCTGTTTACATGATGCTTGATGCTTTGTCTAAATACCCCTTAAAAAAGATTTTAATTAACCATGATTGCTTCTAAGAACAGAGAGGGTGTCTCAACTATAATCGAAAAAAATTTAAAGTTTTTGTTTTAAATTATTTTTTATATATTTAGATTGGTTTAATGTATTGATATTAAATGTAAATTTTAAAAAAATATTATTTTAATATATTTTTAAATAAAAAAATATTTTAAAAAACAATTATTATCATTCTCCCCACTTTTTTTTTTTAATTCAAAGCTTTATGTCCATGATAATGTGAGGAATAAGCGTCCAAGGATTGCTTAAGATATACTAATATAAAGAGGAAAAAAACAAGGAGATGAAGGGATGTAGAAGCTACTGTCTTATGTTTGCTGCTTTATGTCCGGATCTGACATTAGACAAGGTGAGTGCTATTGATTTAAGGTTTACTTTAAATTTTTGGATTTTAAAAATGTTTTTAAGATATAAAGTTTATTTTTTTAAATCATTATTTTATTTTTTTAAATCGTTTTAATATATTAATATTTAAAATAAATTTTAAAAGAATATAAAAAATATTATTTCAACAAATTTTTAAACAAAAAATATTTATTTCCACAATAATGATTAGGCATTCCACTTACTCTAGGCATCTCTCTAGCCTTTCTTTTGGTTTAATTAAATGCTGAAAGTGATGCTTATGGTTTTTGGTGGTTCTGTGGTCACTTTTTTTTCTTTGGCATATTGGGTTGTCGAAGGGCGCACTAATTCTCCTTGAGGTTCCTGTCTTGTGCTGTACTCTTCATTTGTTCGTTCGCTAAACATATCTTACTACATTTCTTTGTTCGGTGCTAAAAACAATCACACGTGATTAGTATAATAATCACTATTTTCAAAGAAATAAAACTATTAATTTCAAAGTTAATAATCTAAATCTCATCAAAACAAAATAGATTTTATTATCTGGACAGAAAAATTACAAAAACACATTGCTACTGCGTTAATTAATATTTAGTGTTAATTAATTTTGAGAGATGTAACTCAAGTAATTAGGTTATTGATTTGCTTTCCAGAAATCACTAATTTGAGTTTTATAAATTTTAAAGTTATTAAAGATTTACATGGTTATTAACTTTAGGACTCGTAGATTAGTCGAGGTCCACACAAACTGGTCCGGATAACCACATTAACCTAAAAAAAATATTTGGTGTTAGTTTTTTCGTGTGATTCTTAAATTTATACAGAATCATGAACAGGTGAAACACAGTAAATTAAACGTTTCAAGTGCGAGAGCAGCAGTCGGCATCGAGAGCAACTCCATAAAGCAAATATTCTCCACAGAGTCACAAGAAACATGATACGTTCTAGAGAGTAACCAAAGTACTTTGCTTTTTTCAAACAAGTTGACATAATTCACAAGCAACTGCGAAAATTAGAAGTAATTAATGGCTCAACTGCAAATTATCAGGAATACCTTATTATGTTTAGCGAAAAGCTACTGCCTTTTGCGGCCGCTTTGGGCCCTCTCAATTTGACTTTGGCAATTTGCACGCCATTGTTCTGTTGTCGAGTGCCTGTATTTACCAGCAAAAAAGGGAAACAAAATCCTTTTCTTCATGGAAAAGTGATGTCAAGTCGAGAAGCTCAAGTACTCGAGGCCCTACGAGGAAAAAGAACTGGTGAGTGGACATGTCCGTTGCCCCTTCACGTCTAGGCGCTCGGCAGCTCCTTTTCATTCTCAGTCTGTTTACTTTGGTTTGAAGCTGAGCCGCTCAGCCATTGCCACCTCTAGCAGGGATTGATCCTGTTGTAATGGCCGGTGGGTTTCCGAGGCTCCTTCTAGGCCCTCGTTTATTACGTTTGTTCAGCGATACAAGTAATCAAAATGGGTTCAAAGGGTTGAATTCTGAATTGAATATGCATGTGAAAGTGAAAGGGATTTGCAACAACTGATTTTCATGCACAAATTACATCACCTAGATTAAACTCATTTACCTGCCAACGTCAAATTATCCTATGTTAGCTTAGCAGATGCTATTACTTAATTATTTTACCTACTGATGAGGCCCAGTTTCCTCGGGTATTGCTTTTTCTTGGATTTAATGAGATGTTCCTTCCCTTCACCTATTAATGGCCAATGTTCATTAAATTTAGACGTTAATATAGAGGAGATATATAGTCAAGAATAACATGGCTTTGTAGCATTATAATTGGTTTCCAAGTAATTATTTTTTTAAGTGTAAGTAGCATATAGATGCCCACTTCACTTATATGGGATTATAGCAAAAAACTATCATTATTGAAATATGCAAGAGTCATAATTTTATAAATATGTACTTTGATCATATCGATGGATACATAACGGTAGTATTATCCAAAATTCATAAATAATTAGATAACTAGACAAATGAGAATACATATTTAGTTTATAATCATGCAATATATAAAATCATGATAAACTTATAATCATACCAGAAAGAGCTTACGAGATTACTAAGAACATATATAAACTTGCATAAAAGATTAAAATACAACTCTATCATGCAAACTAATCATATATAGAAATTATACTTAAATTAAAAGCATCTAAAAATATTTACTTGTTGAAGCTCTTAAAATATAATAAATTTTATATTTTGTTATTGTAAGGATACTACCAGAAAATCGATAAGAACAAACAGATATATCGAAGGAATATTTTCGTCGGTAAATTTTCGAGGGATTTTACCGAGGGAAATATTCCCTCAATATATACCGAGGGAATTGCCATGGGAAAAAAATTAAAACAAAGTAAAAAAATAATAACGTGTCATTTTTACCAACGGAATTACCGATGAAATTTATTTCGTCGGTAAAATCCGTCGGTAAATCCGTTGGTAAACTGTGAACATTGTTCACCATGTCAATTACAAAAGAAATCACCAACGAAATTTTCCGTCAGTATTTTCCAGAGAGCTCTAGAACTGTTCACCTTCCAATTGCATTGTTAATTGTTGTTCTTTACGGACAAAATCACCGACGGATTGAAAAGTCGTCGGTGTTATTTGACAGTTTTCTAAAAAAATTCAATTAATTTAAAATTTTCATTTAAATATTATAGACGCAATCACCGACAGATTGAAAAATCATCGGTAATTATTGGCGGTTTCTGAAAACTTTTTACAAAATTGAAAATTTAAATTAAATATTACCGATGGAATTACCGACGGAATAATTAAAAAATATTAATATTCAATTATTTGTCGGTAAATCCGTCGCTAACGCACCCCAATAAAAAGCCTGAATGCTCTTATTTCACAAGAGACAGACTCATTTCTTATTATTATTATTATTATTCACTATATGTAAAAAACATCAATATCTATTTCTTTCTCTTCTTTTCTCTCCTCATCTCCTTCTCTTTTCCTCCATGCTTGGGTATGTCTTCTTTTTCTTTCTTCTTTTATCCTCTTAGTTTTTTTTTTAATTACTATGCTTTATGAAAAGAAAATTTCTCTCCTTAGCTTCACTTGCAACTACATTAAGGTAAGATTTTTCTTTTTTCTTCTTTTTTCATGATTTTTTCACTATATTTGTTTTTTATTTTATTTTTAATTGTTTTTGTTCTTAATAATTGTATAAATGTTGTTGTGAGATTATTTTTTTCATATGAGACCAATTTTTAGTTGATTTATTTATAGGATTTTTAAATTTTTAACAATTGCAACTTCATTTTTTTCATATGAATTTTTTTAGTTGAATTTATTTATTTTGTTGCAAATTTGTATAAGTTGATTTTCTTATTTTTTTTCCAAGCATTTTGAGTATATATTATACAGTATTGATTTATGTTAATTTAATTATTTTATAATTTTATAAAATAATTTGTTTAAAATGTTTTTGAATAATTACCGATGAAATTTCCATCGGTATATCCAAGGTTGTTAAAATCACGATTTAACTTGTAAAATCGTACAATTTTACAAGTCAATATAGGCTTTATATGCTAAATCGTTCATAAAACTCGAATATGGATAAAATTGAGTTAAATCAGGTAAAATCGTTAAAATTGTGTAAAATCGCGTTTTTACCACCAATTTAACGATTTTACCTGCAGAAGATAAAGTTGCAATTGTATTACAGGTGTCGACTAGGCATTTACGAGTCAATATAGGCTTTACATGCTAAATCGTTCATAAAATTTGAAAATGGGTAAAATCGAGTTAGATCGGGTAAGATCGTTAAAATCGGATGAAATCGCATAAAATCGCATTTTTACCATCGATTTAACAATTTTACCCGCAGAAGATAAAGTTGCAATTGTATTATAGGTGTCGACCAGGCATTTGATGCAGTGTACGTGTAGCGCAAGAAACAACCAAACAGCTGAACATGTACTTGTTCACTGTTACTGTCTCCTTGTTATTTTAGATTATTGTTTACGTAAGCTAGACGACTCCTATCATTTTTCATGTCTCTTCTACCATGTTTGGCAACTTACCCCTTCTATCATTTTTATTTTTTTCTCAATCGCAACAACTTATTAACTTGACATAAGATTTAAGCAAGTTGTTTGATGTATCTCTATCAAGTATCAATTGTAAATAATTTAGGGCTGCAGTTTATTTAGATTAAATTAAGTGTAGATCTTAACAGTAAGAGAGAGTTGTCGACTGCAATTTACTCTACTTCTTTGGAATATATAACATTGCTTTTATATTTGGTCAGATGATGTAAGATATCCCCCCATGAATACCATGCTTGTTCTAGCGGTTTACATTTTGTTTTTAAAAAAAATTGACTTTTTTAAAATTAATTTGATTTTGATATTTTTAGATTTTTTAATGTGCTAATATAAAAAATAAAATTTTAAATATATATATATATATTATTTTAAATGTTGAAATATTTGATAAAAACCTTATAAATTTGAATTGTTTATTTAGGTTCATACAAAACGAAAAAATTATGATGAAGCTGGTTTTAGTTTACATGACATACCAGCATATTATTTGTTTTAAGTTTGTTAATTATTAGATAATGAAAAGTTATTTAAATTATGTATAAAATTTTATTTGAACCATGTATTTTAAGGTGCTTGAACTATATATGAATTTTTATTTGAAGCATGAATTTTTTTTAATGTATTTTAAAATTCCTTACGATTTTACGATTTTACAATCTGTTTTTACGATCCTAGTTTGTTTTGTATTTTCCGTGCCGTGTTAAAATCGTGATTTTAACAACCTTGGGTATATCCCTCGGTAAATCCGTTGGTAATAAAAAATATTATTATCGAGGGATATACCGATGTAATGAAGCGGGTAATTTTATTTTTTTATTACCAACAGATTTACCGACGGACAAAAAATTACCGATGAAAGATTCACTGACGGAGCATTTTCGTCGCCAAATTAATTACCAACAGAAAATGTGTCTTATGCCGACGAAAAAATTCTGTTGGTAAAACTGTTAAATCTTGTAGTGGGATAAATCATTTTTTGTTAAGGCTGTATTGTGCCCCACATGGTGCAAAAGGACTTTCTTCAATAAACCTATCAGAATTCCAACAATACCATTTTGTTTAAGTGCACTCCTAAATAAGGTCCAACGAACCAGACGGATTGTATATATTCAATAACCTCTCTATAAGGAACAAATCTAAGCTCTAATTAGGAGGAAAATGATCTAACAAGCTTATAAACTTTATATTCTTATTTATTAACAACAAACCACTCAAATTGTTTCATGTAAATCTCTTTATCAAGGTCAACAATTTAAAAAAGTTGTTTTTACATCCATTTCATGAATTTTAAATTCATTAATAGTTGTGATGGTTATTAATGTTTGATGGTTTTAAACTTTAATCTTGTAATATTTAAATAATTCAAGAGCCTGATATTTGTTTCTAAGCAAATAGACATAACAATACTTTCTACAATCATTAACAACAAACACCTCAAATTGTTCCATGTAAACCTTAATATTAAAGTCACCATTTAAGAAAGTCATGCCTTGATATTTTTTTAGGATCAAGTATCACTATCTTTGTGAGACATCCTCGTACTTTGAGGTATTTGTAGAAAGATCTCCTATATTTTCATAACTCATATGATATCTTTTCTAGCTTTTTATAGGGTTTTTTTATTAAGTATATAACCCTCAGAAGTTCTGATGTGCTTTTAAACTTATCAAAATGGTATTAATCATTTCTTTTAAAATTCAATTCTTATATTCCTCAATGTTATTTTATTAAGGTAAATAAAAGCATCTGTTTGTTAGATAATATCATTTTAGGAACAGAATTCACCAAAAAAGTGCTTTATATTTTTCACTTCAATCACTTTTTTTACCTTTATTTTCTTAACAAATTGATTTTCAAGTTGTAATGTTTAAACATTTCAAGAGCCTTATCTTTATTTCCAAACAAATAGATACAACAATATCTTAATCAATTAACTATAAAAGTAATGTAATACTTTTTCTAACCTCTAGTTTGCACAAACTTTAAATCATCAATATCTAAGTGAATTAAATATAGAGGTTCACTACTTCTTTCAATTGAATGAAACAAAGTTTTATGAATTTTGATTCTACACGAATCTCACATTTATGATTTTTTATCTCATACTTGGTAATAAATCAAGATTTATTAACCTTTGTAGAAAATTATAATTCACATGACCTAACATGTCATACCACATATCATAAAACTTAAATAGGTAAGAAGAATAGGCATTATAATTATTCTTCTTCTCATTAATGGTTATAATGGTCATAATATTCATTTTGAAAATGTCATCTCTGAGATACCCCTCTTTTATGAACACTGTATTTTTATAGAGTATAAATTTTTCATTCTTAAAAACCAATTTAAAACCATTTTTACTCAACAATAAACTAGATATTAAATTTATCATAATGTCAACAACATAAAGCATATTGGTGAGGCTTTAATATTTTTTAAAAGTCATTTTTAATATGACCTTCCCAACACTTAGTACCTTGAAGGTTGATGAATTCTCTATGTATAAGTGTTGATCGTCCATTTCTTTATAAGTAGATAACATTTGGTGCATATATGTCTTATTACATCAATTTCAACCCACCACTACTTGTGATTTTTTATTAGGTTGATAATTTTAGAAACAACAATAAATATGTTCATTTTTAAAACTCCATTAGTGTGGTATTCAAACTCGTTGATATTAGATTCACTAGTCATTCTCTCCCCTAGGTTACTTTGTTGAATCTTATTTCTACAATCCTTAGTTAGGTGCCTTATCTTATTACAAATCAAGTATTTTTCATTAAACATTTTGACAATATTTTTTCTTTTCATAACAAGTTTTGCCTTTTGGTATTTATTATGGAGATTCACCACTTGTTCCACAAGGTTTGCTTTAGGGACTATAGTAGAATACTTAACTCTTTTTTAGGAAAATTTATTATCCTTATTTACCTTTAACCTTAAGATGAGGTCTTCAACTCCTATTTCCTTACTTTTATGCTTAAGGTAGTTCTCGAATTCTTTTTAAGATGGTGGTAATTTACAATAATTGCTGCCACTAGAAATAACTCACTTATAACCATATTTTTAACATAAATATCATGAAAGATGAGTTAAATATCTTGAACTTGTATTATAAGGATCTTTCAGTCAACCATTTTTAAATTTAAAAATTTATCAACTATAAGCCTTTTCATACTGGTAACTTTATACTTGAATTTTTTTTATGCAAAGCTTTTCAGAGTGCCTTTTGCACTCTTGATTGAACTATACACATCATATTGTGTATTGTCGAATCTATTTAAGATTTAGTTCTTACATCTGTAATTATTATGATTTCATACGTTCAAAGTTTCCACAACAATGAAATCATATTTATTATTTGACAACTTTTGTGCTTTTTCTAACATGAATTTTTCTAAGTTCAAGGTGGTCAAATAGAACAACATTTTTTGTTTCCACCTCTTAAAGTTCAACCCATTGCACTTTTTAGGTTTCTCGCCATAAATTATAAAAGGTGATGGTTAAATCCTCACTGCTGAAGTAGTAATTGTTAAAGCATTATTGGTTGGAATAACAAATCTTTATGTTAATGTCATGATAAATTTAATGTAAAATAATAGCCTATATTATATAAAATAATTTGGCTTCTTTAAACATGTATAAAAATAAACTTAAAATTTTTAAAAACCAAATTTCAATAAAATTTCTAAAGTAAGTAGAGGAGTTAATGTCAAAGGGTTATATAAAAGAGAACATGAGTCTATATATTATTTTGGTCTTACTTGTGCCTAAAAAGGATAGAACTTGGATGATATGTGTTAATTACCGTGCTATCAATAATACAACAGTAAAATATAGACATCTCATCCCTAAGTTTGATGATATGTTAGATGAATTGCATAGATCTTGTGTATTTTTTAAAATTGATTTGAAAAGTGGATATCATCAAATTAGAATGAAAGTAGGTGATGAATAGAAAACTACGTTTAAGACTAAGTATGGTTTGTATGAATGGTTAGCCATCCATTTTGGACCTACTAATGCACTTAATATTTTAATAAAATTGATGAATCATGTGTTGTGTGCATTCAAAGATAAATTTATAGTTGTGTATTTTGATAATATTTTGATTTATAACAAGAGTTTAAATAAACATGTTAAGCATTTATGTAATGTACTTGATGTGTTGCATAAATAATTATTGTATGCTAATTTGAAGAAGTTTACCTTTTGCATGGAGAAAATTATGTTTCTTGGTTATGTTGTTAGTATACATGATATTGAGATGAATGAGAAAAAGGTTAAGGCTATTCAAAAATGGCCTACACCTAAACCAGTCATCGAGATAAGAAGCTCTCATGGTTTGACTAATAGTTTGATGGATACTTGTTTAAAGAAAATAGACTTTGTACGCCTAATAGTTCTATGCGTGAATTACTTACTCGTGAAGCTCATAAAGGAGGTTTAGTGGGGTATTTTGGTGTTGTTAAGATTTTAGATGTATTTTATGAACACTTTTATTAGCTTAAAATGAAAAAAAGATGTGTAAAAAATTTGTGATATATGCATTACATGTAAAAAAACTAAGTCTATAGTCTTATCACATAGTTTGTATACTTCTTTACCTATACCTAAAGAATCTTGGGTAGATATTTATATGGACTATGTTTTAGGTTTACCTAGGTAAAAAATAGGTAGAGACTCTATCTTTGTGGCTATTGATAAGTTTTCTAAGATGATGTATTTCATAACATGTAATAAAAAAATAATGCAATTAACATAGTAAACTTGTTCTTTAAGGGGATAATACAACTACATGGGGTTCCTAGGAGCATAATTTTCAAATTATAATGTTAAGTTTCTTAATTACTTTTAGTTTTATAGGGAAAGTTGGGAAATAAGTTGTTGTTTTGACTACTTGTCATCCATAAATGGATGGGCAAACATAAATAACAAATAGAACTTTAACTATACTTTACATACTGTCATTCAAAGAATCTTAAGAATTGAAAAGATTGTTTATCATTCATTAAGTTTTCTTATAATCATAGGGTGTATTCCACTTCTATTTTTTTTTTTTTCACCATTTGAGATCGTATATGGCTTTAACCCATGAACTCCATTAGATTTGATTCCTTTACCTGTTGATAAAAGAGTTAGTCTTGATAGAAATAGAAAATCATAGATGGTGAAGGTACTTTATTAGAGTTTACGACATTATATAGAGAAGAAGAATGACCAGTATGCATCTAAAACAAATAAGGGTCGTAAATGAGTTGTTTTCCAACCAGGTAATTGTGTTTGAGTACATAAATAAAAGGAAAGGTTTCCAACCCATAGAAAGTCAAAATTACATTCTCGAGGAGATGGTCCATTCCAAATCCTTGAAAGAATCTTTGACAACTCTTACAAAGTGGATTTACTAGGTGAATATGGTGTTAGTGCTATATTTAATATTTTTAATCTCTCTTTGTTTAATAGGTGACGATTCAAGGTCAAATTCTTTTAAGGAGAGAGAAGAAGATACATAATATCCTATTATGACAAAAGATCCACTAGAGATGCCAATTGAGCCAATCACAAGGTTAAAAGCCAAGAAGCTAAATGAGACATTAAATGAGCTTATTTAGAGTATTTAGGCTAATAATGGATTCAAAGAGGCTTCAACACATATGGAGAAGCCTATAATCAACCTAATTCATGTACAAGAAAGGCTTAACTCAACCCTAAATTGGGCTTAGGGCTAGTAGCATAATTAGGCAGCCTTGTTTGAACAACTTTCCATGCTTTAAAAGAAAGATATGTGATAATAATTAATCCTAACATTACAAGGATATTTTAAGCAGATTATTTTAGGAGTTTCCATCCTCTATAAGAATATTTAATGAACAAGGGTTTCTCTATGTAGCAAATGTTACTTAAGATTATCTTGGCTATAAGAGGAAACTAGAGGTGGCAACAAAAAGCAATAATTATCTTCAATATTTTTCTCTATCTTACAAGGAATCCATATTCTACAAGGTAAGTTAATGGGCGACAACTTTAGCAATGAATCTCTTAGATTATTTGGGATATTTAAAGTCAACAATTATATCCTAAGCTACTTAGGATATCTAATTTGGATATATGTCTATTTAAGCTACATATTTTTATCTATCTTAGGTTTTTCTTTCATTATTAATTATAGTATAATATATGATTCAAACTTGTATTTTTATTTATTTCTAATAGGTTTTGAGCTTATTTACATTACTTGGGTTTACTTGTTAATGGGTTCATATCAGCCCACAAGTTTCGGGTCCATTAGGATTGTTTGAGGAGTATAAATACTTCCTTGTAAGAATATATTTTTGTTTGGTTAATAATATTTTCTTTGTGCCACAACCTTGAGGATACTCAAGTTTTTGGTTATAAAAAAAAACTAAAATTGACTTATCAAGGAACAATTATCTTTATGTCGTCTTTCTTATACTTATCCTTTGCGATTTGCTAATCATTGGGTAGGGGTTTGAATTCAAATAGTGTTGATGTCTTGATTTAAGGTAATTTTTATGTCATGTTTTCTATCTCAAATATAATTTTGGCTTTCTAGAATTATGTTCAAACTTGCTTGTGGGTTTCTAAATCTTTATACCTACGGGATTTACATCGTTTAGTTATTACAAAGAATTATAAACTAAACAAAGAGTAATTCGACTAAAGCCTTAAGATTGTTGTCCAAAATTTGCAAATAACTGGATGACTAGACAAGTGAGAATATATGTTTAGTTTATAATCATGTCATGGTGAACTTGCAATCATAATAAAAAGATCTAGCATGCTTAATAAGAAAATATATAAACTTGCATAAAAGATTGAAATACAATCCTAGCACCTAAACTAATCATATATAGAAATTATACTTAAATTAAAAGCATATAAAAACACTTAGTTATTAAAGCTCTTAAAATATCATAAATCTAAAATTTTATTACTATTAAGGATAAATTCTTTATCCTTAAGGTTTTATTACTCCTCATTTGGTGTAAAATAATTTGCTTTAACAAGTCTCATGGGATTTCAACATCACCACCTTATTTAGGTGCACTCTTAAACAAGGTCTAACGAATCAAAGGAATTGTACTCAATGACCTCTTTATAAAGACCAAACCTAAGCTCTAGATTAGAAGGAAAATAATGAGAGGAAACAAATAATTAAGCCATAAGAGCAAAGTTGGAAAATTGGTGATGAAGAGTGTAAGAAATTATGCCATGCTTTCAATACTTTACATAAATGGGACCTCCAAAATCTAAAAGGGTTTTGTGAAAAAATGGAGTTGCTATCTAGTTTTTAAGAAAATAAAGAAACCTAAAATATGCTCTAGTTCTACCGATCTAAGTGACGGGTTGATTATACTTAAGAAAAAATAGACATTATCCTTACTATATCATTTTAAAACAAAAGGTTAAGCAATGTATTTTCTTTTAAATTTATTCTAAGCATGCCATTAATTGTTTAAATTATTTCCAAGCTTATTCGTGAGTCATTTGTTATCGGTGGGTGTTCGTTGAGGTAGCATCGAGCCCTGAATTAGAAGTTTCACAACTTAATTATTTTTTAAAATGTTCTTTTTTTTTGTTAAAGTATCATGCTAGGCCTACACCAATACTTTAAACTAGGAGACTTGTCGACATAATCGTTAAATCCAAATTTAAACAAAGAAAGTCGTTAACTTAACAAAGACTTGTCAACACATTTTTTAATATGTTTTAAAGTTAAAAACATCGCACTAGGATTATGTCGGTCTCTAAAAACTAGGAGACATGTTTTCTTAGCTATTTAAATCCAAGCTTTGATCAAAACATAATGCAAACTAGATGAAACTTGTAAATATAGTTTTTATTTTTATTTGAAAAATAAATATTTACACGCACATACATATACATATATAAGAAGGCAATAACAAAGTTTTATGAAGTTCTACTAGTATTATTTGGAAGCCTTTAAAAATAAAATAAAATAAAATAAAATAAAATAAATGTAAGAGTGAAAAATTTTTTATTTTTGAAAATGAATTTAATGATTTTTGAAAATGAATATTTTTCACACATATACATATATAAAAAGATGAAATTACAATTTTACCAAATGAAATTAAGCCTATTATGAAGCCAGTATAAATAAAATAAAATCAAAATAAAAAATGCATGAATGAAAAGTTGTCAATTCTAAAAAATAAATGTTATAAATACATGTAAATGTTTAACTTATATAGTCTACTCATAATAAATGTCTTTTTTATTTTTAGTTTTTTATAAAATTTGATTTGAGTTATTTTTACCTAATATATTTCTAACTTAAAACTATTTTGTCATAAATTATTTATAAAAAAAGTTTTAAACCATGATTCAAAGTAAAAAATTACTTCTCATAAATTACATCAAACTGACTTTAAATAATAATTTAAAAGCTAAAAATCTAAAATCTTTTATTAAGTTAGAATATTTGAATCAATTTTATAATAAACTTATAGTTAAATTAAAACTTATTTCTAAAAAATATTTATACTTGTTTTATAGTAAGAATACTTAAAATCTCAAAAACAAGTTAAATCAATTTGTAAAAATTATATTAAATATAAGTTTAAATATTTTTTTATTAGGTATTAGACAAATCATTCAAATCCAAAACTATAAGAACATTTTTTCCTTCGCTTTCATAACATTAGAAATCAAATTCACTTGTCAACACTTATGAGTTGGCCTAGTTCTATAATGGATCTTGAGGTTACTGAGTCAGGTTTTCTAATACATCTAAAAATTTATGTGGAGAATTAATGGGATATGAGATTTATAGTTATTTTTTATTTTTAAAAATTATTTTGATATTAATATATTAAAATGATTTAAAAATATAATTTTTTAAAAATTTTACCCAACCATTTAAAACACAATAACAAATAAAAACTAAGGGAATGCTTGTTTTTTAATTTTAAAAGTGGCTTTCAAATAATTTAAATTTTATTTTTAGTTTTTTTGTTTTAAATTAATATTATTTTAATATTTTAAAATTATTTTAATATGTTAATATCAAAAATAATTTTTAAAAATTAAAAAAATATTATTTTAAATAAAAAATATTTTAAAAATAATCTCTAGTCTTAAAAATCCTTCAAATAAACTTTCTAACCCAGACTCTTTACTGTATTGAATTCAAGGCAGCCCATCATTTTAATGGGCTAGACTAAGACTGAAGTATAAATGAAAAAAAAAAAAAAAAAAACTAAGGTACAGACAGGTGCTCGTCGTGTCTCGTCCAGGCGACCCAAAGAAGACAACCTCTTGCTCTCTCGGTCTTCTTCCTCCATCGCTCGTGTCTTGTCCAGGCGACCCAAAGAAGACAGCTATATTTAAACAAAGCAATCAAATCTTAAGCCATGGTCAAAACCAAACAGCAGAAGTCCAAACCCAAGAAAACTCCCCATGTAAGTCTCTCTCCCCCACAAATTACTGTTTTATATTGATTTTATTTTTTTAATATTCAAATTTTCTCCTTTTCCATCCTTACTGTCTCGGATTTTTATTCAATGCTATACTATATGTGAAGTTTCTCTTTTTTGTTACTATTTATATGGGGTGGTGGTTTTTTTTTTGGTGTTCAAAATCATTTAATACAATATTAAAATTTGATTAAGCATATGAAAGTAACAAGGTTATCTTTTGATTAAAAAAAGTTGCAAATTTGACACTGTACTTGATTAGTGGTGAAAAAGGTTAATTTAGTCCGCCCCATGTAGTTTTTGCTGCGTTTTAGGTAATGAAGGGATGTTAAAATTTTTTGTTGCCTTTGATGTTATGTGGGAGGTGATCAAGTGAAATTTGTATGGTTTGCAGGTGAAAAAACAGGGAAAGCAGGCCAATATCGTGCAGTTTCGCGCTCAGCTTGATGCATTGGGCCTAAAAATTATCGAAGTGACTGCAGATGGTAATTGTTTTTTCAGGTCTGTGTTTATGGATTGCTGTTTGTTGCGTATTGTGTACTTTATTATGATATATTGGTGGGTTACATCATAAGCACATGTTTTGGAATTTTTATCTGTTTTACAGAATAATCTCATTCTAATGTAACCTGGGGAAAGAATTATAGATGTATTTTGGAGCTGCTCTTTAGTCTTGCTTAAGGTGTTTACTCTGTTCGTTTGCAGGGGACTTGCAGATCAGCTTGAAGGTAATGAGGAGGAACATGGAAAGTATCGCAGTATGGTGGTCCAGTATATAATGGTAAATGCCTATTGTAAAAGAAACTTTTTATGTGGATTGAAAAAGAAACCGATGTCAGTATTAATTGTGTTACGAATTTGTTTTCTATCAACTGTCAATGCATTCCTGTTGCATGCCAATGTGAAATTTCTCTTTGATTATGTTATAGCTATATTACTAGCCATACAAGATATGTGAGGAATATTTGTGTATATTAGCAAGCAACTGATTTGATTTTTTACCTCTCCCTGTCCCTCTCCATCTGTGCGTGTGTGTGCCTGCCTGCTTGTGTGCTTGTATGTGCTGCATGCATGTGTATGTTATTTGATTAATACTAACCTGCAAATCAATCTGATACTAGAGCTGTATTTACAGAACACTCGTGAAATGTTTGAACCCTTTATTGAGGATGACGTCCCATTTGATGAATACTGCCAATTGATGGAAAAGGATGGCACATGGGCTGGACATATGGAATTACAAGCAGCTTCTCTTGTTACGCATAGTAATATATGTGTTCACCGGGTGAGATTCTCCTTTTCATGCAGCTCTCATTTGTGTGCTTGTTTCCGTACTAATGGAATTACTTGTAAAACTGCTAAAACATTACTACAAGCTGATATGAATTGTCTACTTTCAGTTTCAAATTGTACTTATGGGAAGCATGAAGCACACTACACTATCCAGTGGAAGATTATATAACTGATATACCAATCCAATTTATCTTTGCACATATGCAATATATGTACAAAGTGAACTGAATAAATGGACAGACATATAAACTACACGCACAAAGAAAACATAAGAATGAAATGCACACAGATGTTCTCCCCTGCACTCATGGGCACAATGACACACACACTTTTTTACTTGATATGCTCCAAGAAGTTCTTGGACTCATATGCTCATTGTTTACTCGATACAGTACATGTCACCACGTTGGTACATCCGGAATTTTGATCAGCATGGAGCTCGTATGGTCCATTTGTAAGTATTCTTGAATATCTATGATGTTTGTAGCAGTCTTTTCCATTGCATGTGTTTGGACCTTATAGAAGTGGAGAATCACCAAAATTAATGAATGCCCACTATACTCATATGATTTCTGTATGTGCATTTGATGGATGAATAACAAACTGTGTATCTATCCCTTGCAGTTGGGACTATACCTTGATTATTTCTATTTTGTGTATGACCACTGATTTTCGATTGCTAAGATTTTTCTTAAGAGTGCTAGATTTGATAATAGGAGTAATATTTCAGTTATCCAATTTGATTTTCCTACCTTTCTTCAGATCTTATCATGATGAGGAACATTACAATAGTGTGCGGTCAAAGGATGACCCTTGTAATGGGCCAGCTCAGCCAATTATAATCAAGGTTTTTCTCTAGAGCTTCTATGATCCTAGCAGTTATGTCTTTCTTATAAATTTATGTCATCTACTTTTAACCTGTAATTGGTAACAATATCCTGATCACTTCTAGTTTGTGAAAGGTTGATGCTGATCTTTCAGCAACATCTGTTCAAGCAAAAGCTGTGTCTAGCACTAAAGCAGGAATTGCAAAGGACAGTTTTGATGCAGGATCCCTTAAATTGGTCATGGCAGGAAGTGGTTGTGAAAATGCTGAGAAAGTCAAACAGGTAGAAATAGTCTCCTGCTATATGAATTGTTTTATAGAAAATAATGTTCCAATACTGCTGTTAATCTCTTACTAGGTTTTACTAGAAGTTGATGGTGATGTTGATGCTGCAATAGAGTTTTTAATAGCGGAGCAAGAATCAGATTCCTTTTCAGCAGAAAATAATTCCCTTTGTTCTGACACAAATATTTCTTATGGTAAAGTCTTTCATTGTTTTTGTTGCATTTTAAATAATCTTATGTTGGCTGCCGTTAGCTATCACTTTCCATGTTCTGAGATTTCATCCAGTTATGGAACTATTTGTGTGGTCTTCCTTGAAGAAATGACGTGATGATTTTCTCTGATAAGCAAAATGTTTTCATGGAAATGATTTCCTTAGAGAATTTAATGGTTCTGTACACATTTCGGAAAGTTGGCTCTGACCTCTGAATGCCTTATCATTTAGTCAAACGAACATAGCATAGTTTCATAAGGAGTCCTTCTTCAGGGGTCAATTCTACAAGGAATGGGAAGATGATTCATCTTTTTTTGAATTTATGCTTTGATCTGCAGAATCAGTTCTCTCCTTTTCTTTATATTTTACACAATCAAGATTTCTTAAAGCTGAGGCTGTTGTCGAAGGAGAAATATTAGTTGTGTTGGTATCAATGACGTGGCACACTTTCCCTAGAATTTCAGCTTTAATTGAATGTCAGTCTGTGCTTGCATTAAAATCAGTTGTTTTGGGGATTGATATAATGCCAGGATTTAGAAGAAAAAATTGTTCTAATTGTTCCTTGTGTATGCCTGCATATACTTGTGTCTGTTATGAATGCTGTACTCTTAAATTCATCTGAAAAATTTGTTTAAAGACCTTTCTATGTCAGTCATCTCAGTAGGTCTTGCTTTTCAAGATATTCAGTGTTGTTTTTACATTTTCTTATCCAATCTTCATAATTCTTAGAATGTCAAGGAGATGGTGTAGACGGCAACTGTGAACAATACAAGGATGAGCCTGTAACAAAGACCAACGAACAAGTTTCATCCAATAATCGCACCAAACAAACCCACGATGATAGCAGTTCCAGAGAAAATGGCAAGGTTTTCTATATACTAATACAGAACCCTTTGGTCGATTCTTCCTTGAAATTGGAGTCTGTTGGCGCCTGTCATTTATTCATTAATTTTATTACTATCATAGCAATCTTTGTGTTCCTCATTCTCATTCTTGTTGTCATTACTATGAACATTATTTTATTGTCGTTGTGTGACCACAGAAGATTCCAAGAAGCAAGGACTGTTCCTGTGGATCCAAAAAGAAACACAAGGCATATTGTGGAGCTGTGAAGGGAAGATCGTCTACTAAGATTGCGTATGCTTGAACTCTAGACCCTCTCTCTGTGTGTGTGGTTTTGCTAATAAGATATTGCCTTTATTGGTGAAGATGGAATTTTTAGACACAAAAAACAGAAAGGAAGTTTCTCAAGTACTTCTCTTCACCATGATGTCGCTCATAACTAAGAAATGAGTTAGCCCTAGCTGACATGCTTCATTGATTGTTGCACAAAATTCTGTGATTGTTTTTTTTTTTTTTTTTTTGTTTGCTCAGTTATCACTGAAGTTTAATCATGCTCCCATCACCCCAACTGAAAGTTTGTTATCTAACATAGCATATTTGTTGTGTCAGTGACCGAAAAGTTGACTTTAGAAAAGGTAGAAAAGAAACAAAGCACAACAAGAAAGGACATGCTGAATCCGTGCCATCCAGTGGATCTGATGGTTGGCTGCCTGACATGGGTGCTCTTTGTATATGACCATGAACTTGATTTTTATGTGAGTGCCACTACCAGTTTATATGTCTTTACAACTTTCTGTTTCTTTTGAATTGTGAATTCGCATCATTGTTTTGCAAATCAAACGGGATTGGTTTTTCTTTTAATGGTTGAGTAATTATTTTGTCATATAGTGATTTCAGTAATATAAACCACTAACCTGCATTTGTTTAAACCGGCAAAACCTGGTTTTGACAATATAGAGCTAGTTTTCCTGTTGCATATATATATATATATATATATATATATATATATATATATATATATATATTTGAAAGAGGATTGAGATTTTGTATTTCCAACTGTAGTTATCTAGGACATGGTGAACAGAAATAAGAGAGAGAGATAGAGAAGGAACGGAAGAGGTAGTGTATTGAGATGAGATGAAGTTTCCTGATGCAACTTCTAGATTAAATGAATGTACGGAGTCAGCTATTTATGAACTGTTGACATTCTCACCACAACTGTTTTTCTTATCTATGCATATGAATTAGGCATTTACATGTGATTCAGTTTTGGTGAGGATGAGAAGGGAGCTAAACCCATAAAATATGTTATTATTAGCTTGGTTTGTTTGTTACTACAAGCTTTCTGATATGCTGAGCATCATTTTGGTTTTCCTCAGTGCAGGTCGCCCGGGATCGACCAATTGATGCCTGCCCCCCATCCTAAATGGAAAAAAAAAAAAAAAACCCTCTGGGCAGTTCACCACCACCTAGTCAGGCAAGCTGGGTATCTACTGCCTGCCTTGAGGTCAGTGTTATGCCTCAGGTTGAAGCTCATGCTTTATCCTCCACAAGTCGTCAATATATCTGAAAGCAAGCACGACGCACTAAAGAAGGTGCAGAGATCATGGTTCCCAAGATTCGTCTTCGGCAAAACTAAAACTATTCAGTTCAAAATAATACGAAGGGAAAGTAGAGGTAGGAGCTACAAATTTTGGTTTCTCTGAACATCTTCAGGATATTGACCATCCTGTTAGAGAATTAAAAGAAGAAGAAGATAATTTCCACTATGATAGTCCAATCTTGTATAGGGCCAGAAAATTAGCCTTCAGCCACTTGCTCCTTGTTGACAAGCTTTGTTTTGTCAAGGAATCATGGTAGTGTCTTTGTATGCATCGGCAGGTGCCTCTTGCCCATTTCATATATATATATATATATATATATATAGTAATGTTCCCTATTGTTTTGAGCTGGGGAGGAGGGAGGGCTTTAACCTGGAGTGCCTTTCTGGATGTGAGATGATTACCATTAAGTTACCTCTGCTTGTCTACAGTGATTCTGCGTGCTCGTGATAAAGAATCATGTTCGCGTACTCGTGATGAAAGAATCATGTTCTTCAATATTTTATTTTTCATTTATGTGGTTCATACTTCATGTTACATTTTGCTCATTATGATTGTTCTGCCGTCTAGGGGTGAAAAAAAAAACTTTAAAACCTATTAAACCGAAAAAAAAAACTGAAAAACTAAAAGAAACAGATTAGAAAGTTTTTTTTTTTTTTAAATTCGTTAGGTTTTGAAAAAACTGGACCGAATTGAACTAAAAAGAGTTCAAAAAGCCAGACCCTAGTCAATCCTAGCAACCCCCCTCAAAATCTCCCTACCAAAAACCACAGCTACTCTTTTTATCCACTGGACCCTCCCGAAATGACATTATTTCAAGAACAATATGAAATGGATGTAGATGATGAAGGTGGCACTTCTGATCTTAGCAAAAGCGTTGTTAACCCAGAAAACAACAAAAACAACATTTACAATTGATGAAACAGAAGCGATTCAAGTCATGCCCACTAAAAGAAGAACTATTTGACTCCGACTCGTTTTCTGACCTAGTAAAAAGAATCCCTCAAAAAATGGGTGTAATCTCGCTAGCCACTTAGATGCATTTGCAGATGCAGATGCCAGTCACTACGACAACAACAACAAGACGCTTATCCACCAACGACCGCCACACAAAAGTGGAAGGTCATGGCCGTAGGATCCGAATACCCACCACTTGTGCTGCCGGGATCTTCCAATTTACTGATAAAGTGTATTTTGGTTTTTTAACAATATAAACTGAACCGACCAAACTGGAAGTGGTTGGTTTCAGTTTTGGTTTAAATTTATTTTGAATTTAAAACTAAAACGAACCAAACAAAAATTATGAGGTTTTACTTATCTCTAATACACGGATAACTATTCATTATAATAGTGAAGGCGAGAAAATGGCCTTCCAAGAAAAACCCATTGACTTGGGCATTGGAGAATGTGTTTTTATCATGATATAATTATTTTTAACATACTATATATTATATGGGGTTAGATTTGTTAATTTTCTTTTCTATGCACAGTAAAATCACTACTATAATCTTGGATTAAAAAATTATTATGCTTTAGGCTTAGAGGTGTTTATATACTTTCTAATAAATTAGGTAGAGTGCAATTATTTTGACATTGTTCTCAGAGACAAAACAATTAAAACTCTTTTATAAAGGTGTTTTGGTTATTTTTTATTAGTTTTGTTGCTCATTTTAAGGTCAATGAGGGGTGTTATTCTAATTATTATATATTTAAAACTATTTTTTTAAAAAAAACCTTATAGCATGCATGTACTAGCATGTGGACGCCTCCGCATTCACTCCATCAGGACACAAAAAATGGTCTTTCAGGGTAGCTTTTGAAAGATCTTAACACCCTCTACACGGTGATGTGACGTGTGTAGGCAAAGCGTCACTATTTTTTCTTATTTCTCTCTCCACCTTGAAATTTGCACCACCCATGCAAAATTTTAGAGGAGCCCCTGCCATTTATTTTTCCTTCACATTTGGTTCATATCTTTTTTATCAATATTTTTTTATTTTAAAATAAGCCATGAAATTACAAGTATTTTTCAATTTCACCCTCCTATTATTTTTTAATTTATAAATAATCTATTAAATTCCAAAAGTTTTTTTTTTAATTTCCCCCTATATTTTTTTTATCATTTAAATTTGATCCTCATTCTTTTAGTTGTTATTTATTTTGTTATAGATTATTTTTTTAATTGTTTTTTTAACAAATTTCATCCTCCTTGGTTTTTTTTTATCAAATTTTATCACCATTGTTTTTGTTGTTTTTTTTTCTTTTATATTTTTTTTTATTGATATTTTTTTTATGATTTCATCCTTCAAAATTAAATTTTTTTAAATTTAAACTTCTTGATTGAGCACAAGTCTGAGATTTCACAAATTGCAGGTTTTAGATATTAGACCTGGTTTAGAAAAGTTCGCTAAAGTTCACTTAGTTTTTTTTTTTTTTTTGTCTTTTTTTAAGTTGATGTTGTCTTATTATTTTATTTTTTTTTATGTTTATTTTTTGAGGTTTCATTCTACTCAGTTAGTCCTCTATAGTTGTTTTTTCAATTTCACCCCTATAGGTTTTTAATCTATAAATAATTTATCAAATTACAATTTTTTTTATTTCATCCCATGATTTTTTCATGTTTGAAATTTTTTTTCTAGTTCTTTTAACTGTGATTTATTTTGTTTGGAATCATTTTTAAATTTATTTTTCAAATTTCATCCTCCTTAGGTTTTTTTCCTCTCAAATCTTATCTTCATTTTTTTTGTTGCTATTTTTATTTGCTTTTGCAAGTTACTTTTTTAATATTTTTCAACGATTTTATCATTCAAAATCAATTTGATTCAGAGTTAAGCTTCTTGATTAAAATCTATTTTAAAATTTAACAAGTTGCAAGTTTTTGAGATTGCATCAGGTTTAAAAGGATTATCTGAGTTTGCTTGTTTTTTTTTTTCCTTTTTTAAAAGCTTATGTTTTTTTTTCTTTTTAGTTTTGCTTTGTTATTTTTTACGGTTTGCCTTCTATTAGATCAACATTAGATTGTTTGATAATCCAAATAGACTCAGGTTTGTTGTTTTGACCCCTTTTTCTTTGTTATTTTATTTATTGTTGTTGCATTTTTTTTCATGTTGTTTAGATAACCACTTGATCCAATACCTTAGAACTTGATTTTTTCTTTTACTGTAACATTTTATTTTGCTTCGGAAAAAAAAATTGTTCTAATCACTGTGAAGCACGGGTAACAAATCTAGTTATCACTAAAGATCATACAAGACATAGAACTAAACTAGATTTGTTGTCTACGCTCCGTTGTGGAATGAAATGTTTTTTTTTTAAGTAAAAAAATACTAGGGTAAAAAATCCAAGATCCAAGTCATTAGTTTAATTGGTAATTTAAATAAAATAAAAAAAATGCAACAACAATAAATAAACTAATAAAAAATAACAACGAAAAAAAGGTAAAAAAAAACTAGACTTGAGTCTATTTGCATTATCAAACAACTCAATATTAAAGGGTGAAAATATAAAAAAAAAACCAATTTAAAAAAAACCATATTAATTGGGTAAAATCGAAAACCCCGAGACTATGAGTATAATATTGAGATAATCTCATAGAAAAAAAAGTAGTGATAAAAGTTTGAATGATGAAATTAAAATAAATCAATTTAAAAAAAATAGACCCATGTTAACATTTAAAACCAGTGATCCTAGTCATGAACCCAGAGCTAACTCAATAAAAGAAAAACCACAAAAAAATGCAACAACAATAAATAAACTGATAAAAAATAAAAAGAGAAAAAAAAAAAACTAGACATGAGTCCATCTAGATTGTGAAACAACTCAATGTTGAAGGGTAAAATTATATATAAAAAAAACAATTTAAAAAAGCAAAAAGAAGCCATATTAAATTGGGTAAACTCTAAAACCCTGTGATCATGGGTATAAAATTAAAATATTTTCATAAAAAAAAAGCAGGATATAAATTTTGAAAGATGAAATTAAAATAAATCAATTAAAAAAAGTGAACCTGCAACACTTTTGAAACCGATGATCCTCGTCATGAACCTAAGGCTGACCTAATAAAAGGCATACTATATAAATAAAGACTCACAAAAAAGAAGGGATATATAAAAAAAAAACACTACTTAAAAAAAAATTAAGCAAATTCGGACAAACCTCCTAAACTTTATCTAATATCTACAACTTGTAACCCATAAAATTCTAAACCCGGGTTGAATTAAGAAACTTAATTCTCAACCAATTTAATTTTGTAGAATTAATTCATTGAAAAAATATTAATAAAAAAAACTTGCAAAAGAAAAAAAAAGAAACAAAAAGAATGGGGATGAAATTTGAATTTTTTTTTAAAATGACTCAAAACAAAATAAATAGCAATAAAAATAATAAGGACCAAATTTTAAAAATAAAAAATCATCGGGGTGTGACACTAAAAAATATTTGTAATTTGATAGATTATCAAACAAAAATTTGATAGAAACAAAGTGATAACCTCATCAAAACACCTCTTTTTCAATATGAAGAAAAGAAAGATTTTGAGGTTTTAAAATAAAAAAAATATTAATAGATTTTACTTGAAAAATATTTAATAAGGCTATAAATCTATAACATTATATTTAAAATATTTATATTAGTTGTATAGTTATATTTTATAAAATAAGCTTTATATAAATATATGATATATTTTTTTTATCATTACATTTTTTATATGTCATTATGTTATTGTAAGTGGTCAAAAAATTATATTTAATGTTCTATATATATGATATAAATTTTTTTTAAAATAAAATATTAGTATGTTATTTTCCAGTTGATTTTTCATATCATAGCCAAATACTAGAAAATATTTTTTTAACTTATATTTTATGACATTGTTAAATATAAAAAATAATTCACTTTATAAAAATTTATTTTCCATAAAAATTACTTTTTAAAAAAACTACTTTCCAGAGATGGGGATTGGTAAAATGAATAGTAGCAGTGTACAAAATTATTTTCGGTTGTATTTAAGATTGTAATGACAGTTGCTTTTAAAAATATTTTTCACTTAAAATTAGATCAAAATAATATTTTTTTTATTTTAAAAAATTCATATTTAAAATTAACACATCAAAACTATCTAAAATTTTATATATATATAAAATAAACTAATTTGAAAAAAAAATTAAAAATTTTAAAATATTTGTAATTTGATACAATATTTATAGATTAAAAAAATGTTAGAGGATGAAATTGAAAAACAATAATTAGAGGCTAACCCAATATAAGGCAAATCATGAAACATAATAAAGCAAAACTAAAAAAAAAAAGGATAAAAATAAGAAAACATTAGTTTAAGAAAAAAAAATCATGCAAACCCGAGTGAATCTCCTAAACCTAGTCTAATTTTTAAAACTCGCAACCCGTGAAATCTTAAACTTAAATTCAATCAAGAAGCTTAATTCTAAACTAATTTAATTTTGAAGGATGAAATCTTGGAAAAAATATTAATAAAAAAACTTGCAAAAGCAAAAAAAAAAAAAAAACAACAACAACAAAAGAATGGGGATAAAATCTGAAAAATTGTTTTTTTATGATAAAAAACAAAATAAATACCAATTAAAAGAATGAAGAACAAATTTGAAAGACTAAAAAAAGGCAAGGGGGTGAAATTAAAAAATAATTATAATTTGATAGATTATTTATAAACAAAAAATGATAGGGGGTGAAATTGAAAAATAATTGTAATTTTATAGCTTATTCAAAAATAAAAATATTGTAATCAAAAGGATAGAGACCAATTGTGAAGGAAAAAGAAATTGAAAGAGCTGATGCTAAATTTAAGGAGAGAGACGGAGGGAAAAAAATGATTGTTGACACCGAACCAGAGGCATCTCTTGTTCATTCGCCGCCCCGTCGTGTAGAGGGCACCACGATCTTTTAAATGCCACCTTAAAAAGCAGTGTTTGGTGACCGGATGACATTGCACGCGTCACTTAAATTGCGTGAGGGTCATCCACACATTGCACGCGTTAATATTTTTTTTTCTTATAATAATATTTAATATATATCAATTACAATAATACCCCCGAGTAATCTTCAAATTTACAATAAAATCAAAGTAAAATGACCAAAAAAGCCCTTGTAAGAAAGTTATGTTGATTTTATCTTTAAAAACATCAAAGTAATTGCACTATTTTTTTTAAAAAAAATGAAAGGAACAAAAAGACCCCTGAGTGAAAGGTATTATATTTTTTTTATTCTAGGGTTAAAGTAGTAATTTTACTTTGCTATAAAATAAAATGACAAATCTAACCTCATACAATATGTTAAAGACAATTGTGTCATGGTGAAAAGATCATCTTGCCCCCAATACCTAGTTTAATGATTTTTTTGTTCAAGGGTAATTTTGTAATTATACTATCATAATAAATAGTGTTATGAGTCTTGATGCACAATAACTTATTGTGAAGAGTTAGGTTTTTTTAATTGCCATTCAACCAAATCCATTCCTTTTTCTTTTTGCGAAGGACACTTTTGGTGAAATCTTAATAACATTAAGGACTTGTTTGTTTCAAAGAAAACAATTTTTTATGTTTGGTGAACTTCTAAAAAATAGTTTTTAGAAAATTAGTTTTCTACGGTTGGAAAAAAGTAACCTTTCCAAAAGAAAAATGTTTTCATTTTCTTATCCTTGAAAAACACTGTCTAAAATACATCTTTTTTCTCAAAGTGATAACCTCATCAAAACACCTCTTTTTCAATATGAAAAAAAGAAAGATTTTGAGGTTTTAAAATAAAAAAAATATTAATAGATTTTAATTGAAAAATATTTAACAAGGCTATAAATCTATAACATTATATTTAAAATATTTATATTAGTTGTATAGTTATATTTTATAAAATAAGCTTTATATAAATATATGATATATTTTTTTCATCATTACATTTTTTATATGTCATTATGTTATTGTAAGTGGTCAAAAAATTATATTTAATGTTCTATATATATGATATAAATTTTTTTTAAAATAAAATATTAGTATGTTATTTTCCAGTTGATTTTTCATATCATAGCCAAATACTAGAAAATATTTTTTAACTTATATTTTATGACATTGTTAAATATAAAAAATAATTCACTTTATAAAAATTTATTTTCCATAAAAATTACTTTTTTAAAAAACTACTTTCCAGAGATGGAGATTAGTAAAATGAATAGTGGCAGTGTACAAAATTATTTTCGGTTGTATTTAAGATTGTAATAGCAGTTGTTTTTAAAAATATTTTTCGCTTAAAATTAGATTAAAATAATATTTTTTTTATTTTAAAAAATTCATATTTAAAATTAACACATGAAAACTATCCAAAATTTTATATATATAAAAGAAACTAATTTGAAAAAAAATTAAAAATTTTAAAACTTTGTTTTGTTTTTTTTGCTAAAAAACAAATTTGTGATCAACCTTTTTGTACATAGGTCCCTTTAGGTGGGGTCCTTCAGAAGAGAGACAAGGAGCAACACCTTGCATATCTATCACATTGAAATTGAGGGTGGCGTGGCCTGGTTCT